>Ga0233426_10000760_pt1 | contig 32446 bp, 34 predicted proteins | sample SI_118_April2016_6_FD_179875 | JGI IMG/M metagenome (GOLD analysis project Ga0233426, IMG submission 179875) | Seawater microbial communities from Saanich Inlet, British Columbia, Canada - SI_118_April2016_10_MG | ecosystem: Environmental > Aquatic > Marine > Inlet | place: Canada: British... | reverse complement strand
TTTTATGCTCGTTGATAAAATCTAACCATTGCTGCTTAGTGGGCTTATTCATTATTGACTCCAGTAGTAAAGAGTCGGTAGGTTAAGTCAGAATTGGGGGTATTGTTAGAGTGTGGTTGGTTAGGCGATAAACTCGCGCGTAGGCAAGAGTGTTTACCCCGATATGTAATCAACGTTCTACTTGTGAACGGTGTCAGGGTGCGAGTAAAAGATATTTGTAAATTTCTCAAATGACAGACATAAAAAAACCGTCACAAGGACGGTTTTTTTATAATATGGTGGAGAGGCAGGGATTCGAACCCTGGGAGCTATTACACTCAATGGTTTTCAAGACCACCGCATTCGGCCACTCTGCCACCTCTCCAAAAGAGATGCGAATTATACAGAGGTTTTCTTCTGCATCAACTAAAAAAGTCTATTTTTAGTCATTTTTCTTTGTAAATTATGAGTTTAGCTACTTATATGTACGATACGGTAAAGTGCATTGTGTATATAACAAGCTGAGTAAATATGTTTTACTCAAAAGCCTATTTGACGATGTGAATTGACTACGTTTTAGCCAAATAGACTTTTCGGACTCTCGTTATTGGGCGTTTTCTCTCGCAACTCTTGGGTCATTCGCCGGACGAGCTAATTCTCTTGGTTGGTGATTGATATCAGCCGGTAGAGAGGTATCTAGTGGTTGACCAACAAAGCTATCAAGCGTTGCGCTGCTAATATTTAAATTTGTCACCGGTTGTGCATTAATTCTAGGGTCATTATTGGCGCGAACATAAGGTTGCTTAACTTTGGTTTTAGCTGGCTCCTTTACCGCTTTTTCTTCTTTCTTCTGAGGGGCTGGTGTTACTGCTTTCGATACGCTTTCTGCGGCTACACTCCCTACATCAGTTGCAGATTTTACTTCACTTTGTGTATTGGACGTTTTTTTGTTATCAGCGGGCTTTTGCTGCTTGACTGTATCTGAAGCTGTTTTTGCTTGCTTGTTAATAGAGTCTGCTTTTGTTTCCGCAACTGCTGGTTTACTGTCTGTAGTATTGCTTTTAGTTGCTTGAGTAGCCGTGTCAACCGTTTTTTGTTGATTAGCCTGTGCTTCATTTGCTTTATCGTTGTTGTCGTTAGGCTTAAGCGTATTCTCTCCAGTACTTTCTGTCCTGCTTTCTCCATTTGTTTCTACTTTACGGCCACGAGAGCGTTGTTGGTTGCGAGGCTTGCGATTGTTCGGACGACGTTCTGGACGATTTTCATTGTTTTTTTCATCGTCTTGTTGAGCGGCAGTATTATTGCCATTAGTATCATTCGTATTCGTTTGATCAGCGTTCTCGTTTCTTGGCTTACGGTTACTGTTTCTACGACGATTATTGCGGTTTCTTTCATTAACGCTGCTACCTTGATTAGCGTTGTTTTTGTCGCTGTCGTTTTTTTCGGTTTTATTTTCCGACTTGTTATCTGCCGTGCTATCGGCTGATTTATTATTTCTTCCATCGTTACGATCATTATTTCTATCGTTACGATTGTTGCGACGGCCATTGCGGTTATTATTACGACCGTTACGGTTATTGCGATTGTTGTAACGCTTTTTGGTTTCTTCTTTAGGCTCTTCTTTCTCAGGCTCAGGAGCGAAAATAGCCTTTATTTTAGCAATTAGTGTTGTGAATAAATTGTCTGTTTTTTCTTCTTGTAATTCAGTTGATTCTGGAACAGGTTGGCTAGGTGCAACTTGCTGAACTGCGGCTTGTGGCAACGGTGCAGGGGGTTGGTTATCTTCAAGAGAATTATCTTCCTGTGAGCCAGTTATTTTATAGCTGGTTTCAAAGTTTTCACCATCGTCATCACGCAAGCGCTGAACTTCGTAGTGCGGAGTGACCATTTCGGCATTTGGCACAATGACGATACGTGCTTTATTGTTAGCTTCGATGCCTGCAATGATTTTACGTTTTTCGTTTAATAAGTATGTAGCTACTTTGACGGGTGTTATCGCTCTAATTTCTGCGCTGCGATCTTTTTGTGCTTCTTCTTCGACTAAGCGTAGGATTGATAAGGCAATAGATTTTGTTGAGCGAATACTGCCGTGACCACTACAGCGTGGACATACTTTAGATGTGGTTTCGCCGAGAGAAGGGCGCAAACGTTGACGAGACATTTCTAATAAGCCGAAGCGAGAAATACGTCCCACTTGGACTCTTGCTCGATCCATGTTTAATGCATTTTGCATGCGCTCTTCAACCGCCCGTTGATTGCGCGCTGGGTGCATATCAATGAAGTCGATCACGATTAGACCACCAATATCGCGTAAGCGTAACTGGCGAGCAATTTCATCTGCTGCCTCTAAATTAGTTTGTAAAGCGGTCTCTTCAATATCGCCGCCTTTTGTTGCTCTAGCAGAGTTAATGTCGATGGCGACTAGTGCTTCGGTTACATCGATAACAATTGATCCGCCGGAAGGTAAGTGCACTTCACGCTCGTAAGCGGTTTCAATTTGGCTTTCAATTTGGTAGCGATTGAACAAAGGTGTTTCGTCTTCGTAAAACTTAACCTTACTTTTATAGTTAGGCATCACCTGTTGCACAAAAGCGGTGGCGAGATTGTAGGTTTCTATATTATCGACGATGACTTCGCCAATATCAGGGCGCAAATAATCTCGTATTGCACGAATAATCACGTTGCTTTCTTGGAAAATAAAGTGAGGTGCGTTTGAATTATCGGCTTCAGTTTTAATGGAGCCCCATAATTGTAATAGGTAGTTTAAATCCCATTGTAATTCTTCAGCGCTACGGCCAATACCCGCGGTGCGTACAATCACGCTCATACCTTTAGGGACATCAATTTGAGAGAGCGTTTGACGTAGTTCGTTGCGCTCCTCGCCTTCGATGCGGCGAGAAATACCGCCGCCACGAGGATTGTTTGGCATTAATACCATGCAGCGTCCAGCAAGACTGATAAAGGTCGTTAATGCCGCACCTTTGTTACCGCGTTCTTCTTTATCTACTTGCACAATAACTTCAGTGCCTTCTTTCAGCACATCTTTTATTTTAAAACGACCTTCGATATCTTTAGGTTGTTTGATGAAGTATTCACGAGAAATTTCCTTTAGCGGTAAGAAGCCGTGGCGGTCTGCGCCGTAGTCAACAAATGCAGCTTCTAAGCTGGGTTCGATACGAGTGATCTTACCTTTGTATATATTGGCCTTTTTTTGTTCGCGAGTGCGATTTTCGATATCAAGATCATATAGCCATTGACCATCGACCAGAGCGACGCGAAGTTCTTCTGGTTGTGTAGCATTGATAAGCATTCTTTTCATAGTAATTCTTCCTAGTAATGGCACTAGTGACTATGAAAAACAGAATTGATCTTTAGAGAGAGTGTTGATAGTAGAAAGGCGTCTGTATAGGCTTAACTAATTTAAGCTTCAACTCACTTGACCAGCCTAATGACTGGTTGTTCACAGGTTTGAGTATCATGTTAAAGCGAAAGGCCATCTGAATATTTTTAATGCAGCAGCCGCTGGGCTGTTTGCATGTATATTGGTGTTGTAACCAATGATTCATATGCGCTGTTTATTACGCTTTAATAGTCTTGCTGCTCTCCACTAATGGTTTGTGGTTAATGGAAAGCAACTTTGCATACTGTTTTATAGCTAGTTACGGCATGTTATGAACATCGCTACCGTCACAATTAAGGATGAATTATTCCTCATCAATTGTGCAGCTGGTTGACTAGTGCAAAATACGCACATCACACATTAACGACATGTGCCATGTTGATGAGCAACTTGCTGCTACTAAATTGAACAAGTGCGCTTACTTCTTTTTGTGCTAATCACCTGTGTTTTTTTTGGGGAGAGTAGTGTCGTTCCCCTAAAAAAATTTACCTTACTAAACTGAGCCGTGTCTCGTTTATCTTCTTATCGATATATCGATACGCTCGGTTGTTAATCTCTAAAAATAATATATTCTGTTTTTATTCTTTCACTCTGGGCTTTCAGTTGTATGCTGTTCAATACGCATAACAAGTTAAATAGCGCTCAAGTAAAAGATGTCAGTAGTGTTTGTCAAACACGTTGTGTTACATCAGTAATGATTAAGTGTTGAGTTGGTTTTGTTATTTAACAAATCCAACTATCACAGTTGTATTGTTGCCTGCTTTAATATCTAACCGCTGTGTCAGTATTATTGCTTCTGCTGCTTCACCTAGCTAGGTGTCGCGTTAAGCAAGCTGTGTAGGTAAGTCGGTGTTTCCTTGAAATAATACCTGTGTAGGTGATTCAATGTATGCGGTAATTCAACTTGCGTTATCAGCATAAATCTTCACGTACAGCGTATATTATTCGGAAATCGTAAATACACTACTCGTCGAGTGTAGCAGTAAACCTTGTTTATCTCAATCTATAAGCGTTTTCACCTGATTCGTCGGGTGATGTTCATCTAACTCCGTTGATTTTAGTTTCAACATTTATTGGATTTCTTTTATGGGGTGGTCTTATTCGATAGCGTTAAAGCATGGCTTTGATATGCGAATGTATGTTTTTCAGCGAATTATCATAAACAAGCTGCTATTATCGCGCCCATGACCAATTCAGATGCTTTCAACTCCGTACAATTTATCACTATCGATGCTGGTAATACCGCTCAGCGTATTGATAATTTTCTATTAAGTCGTTTAAAAGGGGTGCCGAAATCCCGTATTTACCGTATTTTGCGGAAAGGCGAGGTTCGTGTAAATAAAGGGCGTGTTAAACCAGAATATAAGTTGTGCGATGGTGATGTAGTTCGTGTACCACCTATTCGAGTGAGTCAGAGAGACGAGCCTCCGCAACCTAGTCAAAAGTTGTCGACGTTGCTTGAGGATTCTATTTTATTTGAGAACGATGATCTCATGGTTGTCAATAAGCCTTCAGGTCTGGCTGTTCACGGTGGCAGTGGCATTAGCTTGGGGCTTATTGAAAGTTTTCGGCAAATGCGGCCAGATAATCGCTTTTTAGAGTTGGTACATCGCTTAGATAGGGATACCTCTGGTTGTATTATGATTGCGAAAAAACGCAGTAGCTTGCGTTATATTCAGCAAGAGTTAAGAGAAGGGCGCATACAAAAAATCTATCGCGCTTTAGTTGATGGTCGTTGGCCTAATAGGCGGAAAAACGTTACTTCACCACTAGTAAAGAATCAGTTATCCAGTGGCGAACGAGTGGTACGTATTGCTCAGCCTGAGACCGAAGGGGCTAAGGCATCACGAACCGAATATAGTGTCATTCAGCGTTATCAATATGCTGCTAATTCACATGGTGAGCGTAATGGGGGGCAGAATGGGGAGCAGTTTGATGGACAGCGAGAGTGCACCTTAGTCGAAGCTAAACCTATTACCGGTCGAACTCACCAAATTCGTGTGCATTGCCAATCGGTAGGTTGCGCCATTATTGGTGATGATAAATATTGCGATAGTGAGATTAATAAATATTATCGTGGAGCAGGTCTGAAGCGTTTGTTCTTACATGCTTTTCAGTTGACGTTTTGTTTGCCTGACGGATCATCAGTTAGCGTCGAAGCACCTCTAGGTAGCGATCTGTTACCTGTTTTTAAGAATATTCAAAAAAGTGATAGATAAATGTTGTTGATTTTTGACTGGGATGGAACGCTGAGTGACTCTACCTCTAAAATTGTTACTTGCCTGCAAAAAGCGGCAGAAACAGCAGGTTTCCCGGTTCTAGAAGATCATGTTATATGTAATATTATCGGTTTGGGATTGCCTGAGGCGATGGAGCGTTTATATCCTGATCTTAATGTGGGTGAAAAAGAGCAAATCCGTTTGCATTATGTAGAGCACTTCTTAGCAGCAGATCAAATCCCTTCGCCATTCTTTTCGGGTGTAATGGATGGGTTGCAACGATTGCGCGCTGCGAATTTTACGATGGCAGTAGCAACAGGAAAAAGCCGGCGTGGTCTAGATCGTGTGCTCGACAAGTTAGACATGCGGAGATATTTTGATGCAAGCCGCTGTGCTGATGAAACACACTCAAAGCCTCACCCTTTAATGCTGGAAGAGTTGTTATCTGAAATGAATACAGCTGCAGATCAAGCAATAATGGTCGGTGATACGGAATATGATATGGAAATGGCACAGAATGCTAATATACATTCCGTTGCTGTAAGTTATGGTGCGCATCATATTGATCGCTTAAAGCCATATAATCCATTGCTGTGTACCGATGATTTCGCACAATTTGTCGATTGGGCGATAAATCGCTATCGCTAGAGTGTGAAAATAAAGCGTTAGCAGCATAGTTGAAGAATGGGCCTTATCTGACTATGAATTGCGTTATGTATGATTTAGGTTATTTGATTGTTAATTTTGGAGTGTTTGATGGGTTTGTTCAGTCGAGAAAATAAAGTGGATCCCAATAGCGAAAGCCGTGATTGGCAACTGGTTGCTTCTATTGCGCAAGAGTCTTTGAAAGAGCAGAAGCGTGCTCGGCGTTGGGGGATATTTTTCAAACTGTTTTTTTGTATCTACATCGTTGTTGTTTTTGTAGGGGTCGCACGGCAGAGTCAGGTGACTCATTATGCTTCTACAGAAGAGCATGTGGGTATTGTGTATCTGGATGGTGCGATTGCAGCAGATCAAACAGCAAATGCGAATGATTTAGCGAGTGCGTTACGCGCTGCATTTGCCAATACATCATCCAAAGCGGTTATCTTAGCGATTAACAGCCCTGGTGGTAGCCCTGTACAGTCAGGTTATGTTTATGATGAGATTAAGCGTCTGCGAGCCATTCACACCGATAAAAAACTTTATGCAGTCATTAGTGATTTGGGTGCATCCGGTGGCTATTATATCGCCGCTGCTGCGGATGAGATTTATGCAGACAAATCTAGTCTAGTTGGATCCATTGGTGTGACAGCATCAAGTTTTGGCTTCGTCGGCTTGATGGAAAAGTTGGGTGTTGAGCGTCGTAGTTATACCAGTGGTGAACATAAAGGCTTTCTTGATCCGTTTGCACCTCAACGAAAAGATGAAACTATTTTTTGGGAGAGTGTGTTGGATTCTACGCACGAACAGTTTATCCGCGCGGTTGAAGAGGGGCGTGGGGACCGCCTTGTTACAGGCGATGAAGATATTTATTCTGGCTTAATTTGGAATGGTGAGCAAGCATTAGAGAAAGGGTTAATTGATGGTCTAGGTAGTGCCGGCTACGTGGCTAGAGAAGTTATTAGTGTTGAACAGGTGGTTGATTATACAGTAAGGCCAACGCCGTTTGAGGAATTTTCGAAAAATTTCGGCGTTGCTGTTGGTGAAGGTGTTGGTGCTATTCTCAATGCCGTTATCAATACGCCAATCCAATTGCAGTAAATAACCCATGAGTGTCTATCGCTAGTGTGGTTTCTTATGTAGTTAGTTTACTCGTCTGTGTAGTGGCAAGTGTGTGGTTTTTGAGCTGTTGAATGGTTGTTCTAGAAAATTTGAAGTAACTAGAGAGCATCGGGAGCAAGATATAAATCAAAGGGGTGAGTGAATGTATGAACAAAAGTAGCGTCGCATCCATGCGGCGCTGGGGGAAATGTGCTATCCCTGTACCTCCTTGGTAGTTATCACGTCCTGTGTGCATCCTTGCTGTCACCTATCATAGCAATTTGGCGCGAAAGTATGCAGGTGGATGCTGAATCTTGTGTAAGCCTATGCTTGCTTTCTCGTGGTGTGCGTGGTGTATCGTTATATCGTACTCCAGCTTGGTTACCTCTCAATCAGTGGTTCCACACCTTCTTTTCTTAGCATCTCAGTTAAAGCAATTAATGGTAAGCCTATTAAACTATTAGGATCATCTCCTTCAAATCGCTTAAATAGTGTGATACCTAGCCCTTCAGATTTAAAGCTGCCTGCACACTGATACGGTTGTTCTTTGAGAAGATATGCTGAAATTTGTCCCTGTGTTAGTGGTAAAAACTCGACTGAATAAGGGACGATAGTCACCTGATGTTGGCCGGTTTTACTATTCAGTAGGCAGAGGCTAGTTAAAAATGTGACTGTATTTCCGCTAGAGCGCCTTAATTGATGAATCGCATTCTCATGCGTGTGGGGTTTGGTCATTATTTCGTCATCTAGCACCGCAACCTGATCTGAGGCAATGATCAGCGCTTCAGAATGCTCTGTTGCTACTGTCAAAGCCTTTTCTAGAGCGAGTCGTTCCACTAACTGGTTTGGTGATTCACCTGCTATAGCTGACTCATCAATGTTAGGAGCGTGACACGCAAACGGAAGGGTAAGTTTTTGTAGTAACTCACGGCGATAAGGTGAGCTGGATGCAAGAATCAAAGGGAGTGTATGTGTGTTAGATATCGATAAAGGAGGCATAATTACAAGGTTCTATCGTGTGGTTATTTAATGAAGATAGCCATTACGTGATTAGCTATTTAATGGGGTTGCCGTTGAAAATTTGACAGGATTTTAGCTGCTTCCATTAGATATTGATATAAAACGAGAAAAAAAGCACTTTTTGTCTATTTTTGTACGATAATTTTTGACACGGAGGGCCCAACTCCCTATTATTGCGCGCCTATATCGGATACCCATTTTATGAACCCATTACCCCGTCAAATTGATCCACGTAAATTTGCACAACAAGGTATTGAGATTGCTGGTTCAGTGCCGTTATCTGAAATGACAAGAGTAAGAGAGCTATTGTTTTCAGATAAGGGGCAGGTTGAAGCGGAGTTATCCTTTGATATAGGTGAGCAACGTATTTTGTACGTGGCAGGGAAAATTAAGGCGACAGTTGAAAATATCTGCCAGCGTTGCTTGGATGCTGTCTCTGTAGATGTCAATTGTGAGCTAAACTTAGCGATTCAATGGGAAGATTCTGATCTTGATCGTCTTCCTAGCCATTTCGAGCCATGGATAGTGGCGGAAGGGCAAACAGATATTTACCAAATTATTGAAGATGAGATATTGCTGAGTTTGCCCATCGTGTCGTATCACGAGGAAGAGTGCGTACCGCATAACTTGTTTTCCAGTGGCGAAACGGAAGCGCAAAAGTTGATTGATGCTGCACCAAGCACCAATCCGTTCACAGCATTGCAAGGTCTCAAAGAGTCTCTGCAATCAGTGGAGAAGTTTGATAAAAGCTAATGAAAAGTAAGAGAAAAGAATACCTAGCAAAATATCATAGCAGTTAGATAAGTTGCAGATAGATTAAATAAGTTAAATAGTAAGTGGTGACGATGTACTACTACATTGTTACCACTTAACCGACAGATAAATAGTAGGAGTCCATCATGGCAGTACAAAAAAGTAAGAAAACTCGTTCACGACGTGGCATGCGCCGTTCACACGATGCATTAAGTACAGAATTAACATTAACGGTTGATCCTACCTCAGGCGAAAAGCATCTTCGTCATCACGTGAGCCCAGATGGCTTTTATCGTGGTAAGAAAGTGATCGAAACCGCTTCAAATAACGCTGAATAATATTTAGAGATACTTGTTGTACATGCTATTTATTAGCAATTTGTTATGTTCTTAGTGTGTACATTTTCTCTCGCTTTCTTTTGAATTTCTTCTTTTCTGAAAGAATGAAACTTAATTATATAAATGTGCAAGCATTCGCTTTGCGCTCTGTATTTCTGCATCCCAAAAATAGACCTTCATGAATACGCTATGTATCGCTGTTGATGCTATGGGCGGTGATTCCGGTTGTCAATCGGTGTTGCCTGCGGTTGTTATGGCTGCAAAATGCTATCCCACAATCGAGTTTCATTTATACGGCGAGTCTTTTATTGGCGATGAAGTGAATGCTCTAGTGCGGTCACATACATCTCTTAGTAATATTGCATTCACCCCTTCTGCTGCAAGCGTTGAGATGGATGAATCGCCTAAGTCAGCATTACGGTACAAGCGCGATTCTTCAATGGGCATGGCTTTACAATCAGTTTCTAGCGGTCAATCCCATGGATGTATTAGCGCGGGCAATACCGGCGCGCTAGTCGCATTGGGGATGCACTTTTTAAAGTGTTATCAGGGGCTTAGTCGCCCTGCATTATGTAAAGTTATTCCTGCTATAAAATCGTCATCAAGCAGCCATTCATCCGGCTCTAAGCGAGCTGGCGGCTCTACGCATAGCTACTTATTGGACTTAGGCGCTAATGTTGATTGTTCTGCACAGCAGTTGCAGCAGTTTGCTTGCTTGGGCGCTATGTTGTGTTCGGTGTTAGAAAAATCAAACGCACCATCTGTAAGGCTATTAAATATCGGGAAAGAGGCTTTTAAGGGATCATCATTAATTCAAGAAGCCGCTGAGCGCTGTGAAAAAACAACGTCGTTGAATTATCAAGGTTTTATCGAAGCAGATGAAATCTTTCAAGGAGTGGTAGATGTTATTGTTTGTGATGGTTTCTCTGGAAATATAGCGTTAAAAGCCAGCGAAGGTGCTGCGCGTACAGTGACAGGTAATTTAAAACACGTATTTAGCCGTCATTTGTTTAGCCGTTTGCTAGCTTTTTTGTCTCAGCCATTATTGCGCTGCTGGCAAGATAATATTAATCCAGATAAATATAATGGCGCATACTTACTGGGGCTCAAAGGCACGGTGGTAAAAAGTCATGGCGGTGCTAATAAACAACAATTTTTTTATGCGTTAGAAATGCTGATTAAACAGCTTCAGCAACAGTCTGCTGCTGTAAATGCTACTCGCGCAAACCCTAATGATGAGCATATGAAAGTGACTAATATGGAAGTGACTAATATGGAAAGCGTTTTTGCGAATACATTTGGTGGAGACTTTTGCTAGTGACTCATACTTAATAGTGACTCATGATGGTGACCCTTTAATACTTTTAATGTTTAACGCGAATATATTTTATTCAATGATCTTGAAACTCCAACTATTTCCTTAAGTAAACGGTGGTAAAAACATGACAACAGTATCGACATTGGCTTTTATTTTCCCAGGGCAAGGCTCCCAAAAACTAGGAATGCTCGCAGAATTAGCGGAGAAATATTCGATAGTACAAGAAACTTTTGCAGAGGCATCAGCAGTGCTTGGCTATGATTTGTGGCAGTTGTCGCAACAAGGCCCTCAAGAAGCGCTGAATATGACCGAACGCACGCAGCCTTTATTGCTTGCTGCTAGCGTTGCCATTTGGCGAGTGTGGCAGCAAGAAAAAACTGAGCAACCAGCGGTGATGGCTGGGCATAGTTTAGGCGAGTGGTCCGCGCTTGTTTGTGCTGGTGTTGTTAGCTTTACTGACGCTATTCGTTTGGTGCAACTACGTGGTAAGTACATGCAAGAGGCCGTTCCTAGCGGTGTAGGCAGTATGGCTGCGATTATTGGTTTGGATGACGAAAGTATCGTGTCCGCATGCCAAACTGCAGCAGAAGCTGAAATAGTTTCTGCGGTGAACTTTAACTCTCCTGGTCAGGTGGTTATCGCCGGTCATGTGAATGCGGTGGGGCGTGCTATTGCTATTTGTAAAGAGAAAGGCGCCAAGAAAGCAATGCCATTAGCTGTTAGTGCGCCTTTTCACTCTGCGCTACTGAAACCTGCTGCTGACCGCTTGGCTGATGAAATCGCAAATGTTGAGTTTCAGCCGCCAGCGATACCGGTGGTGCATAATGTCAATGCACAGATAGAATCTGACCCTGCAATGATTAAGCAGCGCATGATAGAGCAAATTTATCATCCCGTATTATGGGTGGATTGTGTTAATGCATTACTTGCTCAGGGTGTGACAAAAGCGGTTGAATGTGGTCCTGGGAAGGTCTTGTCAGGTTTGGTTAAGCGAATTGATAGAAGTATTGTATCTATTGCTACAGACTCTCCAGAGGCGATAGCGATAGCCTAATTAGGTGTTAACTGAGCGTGTTTGGATTGTCAGTATTGTGGGCTTTTTAGCGCCTAAATGAATTTTATTACAGTAAGGAAAAAGCATGAGTTTTGATAAGAAGGTAGTATTGGTAACAGGCGCGAGCCGTGGTATTGGTGCTGCTATAGCAGATTCGTTGGGTGCGGAAGGCGCGATAGTTATTGGTACTGCAACCTCAGAATCCGGTGCAGAAAAAATCAGTCAGCGTTTGACAGAAAAAGGCATTCAGGGGAAGGGAATGATGCTGAATGTGACTGACATTGATTCTGTCACCGCGGTGCTTGCTGGCATTCAGAAAGAATATGGTGCTCCGTCAATTTTGGTGAATAATGCAGGTATTACAAAAGACAACTTATTGATGCGTATGAGCGAAGATGAGTGGTTTGATGTCATCAATACCAATCTAAATGCTGTTTACCGGCTGAGTAAAGCTTGTTTGCGCGGCATGATGAAGGCGCGTTGGGGGCGTATTATTAATATTGGTTCTGTTGTCGGCGCAATGGGTAATGCTGGGCAAGCAAACTACGCAGCGACTAAAGCTGGTGTGGCTGGTTTTGCACGAGCATTAGGAAAAGAGGTGGGATCACGTAATATTACTGTCAACACGGTTTCTCCGGGCTTTATTGCAACAGATATGACAGAAGTGCTACCAGAAGAGCAAAAACAACTGATGTTATCAGCTATCCCGGCGGGCCGTTTGGGGCAGCCGGAAGAGATTGCGAATACAGTAAAATTCCTAGCGAGCGAAGGTGCAGGTTACATAACAGGTGAAAATATTCATGTGAATGGTGGTATGTATATGAGTTAAGTTATTGATTTTATTTGAAAAGATAAAATATAAGTAAATAATTGTGCAACAAGCATTACAACGGTGGAGATTTCCATGTAAAATGCGCCCTCGTAAAAGCACAATAAGATCACGTCAAGATTCACGTGACATATACGAAATTTACAAAGATGTTATGACAGTGCTGCTGCAGCGTTGTTATTAGCACTAACCATTATGATTTTCATCGATCAGGAGTTCAAAACTATTATGAGCAACACAGAAGAACGCGTAAAAAAAATCGTTGCTGAGCAACTAGGTGTTAAAGAAGACGAAGTGAAAACAGAAGCATCCTTTGTTGAAGATTTAGGTGCTGATTCACTTGACACTGTTGAGTTGGTTATGGCGCTTGAAGAAGAATTTGAGACTGAAATTCCAGACGAAGAAGCTGAAAAAATCACCACTGTTAAATTAGCGATTGATTACATTAACACTAATCTAGGCTAAGCCATTTAGTTTGGCTGCTTGAGTCTCCGGTACTCGTTACTTGGTTCTCCCAGCAGTTAAATAACTCTTATAAAAGCCGCATCTATTAAATAGTGCGGCTTTTATGCTTTTTGTTGTACGATTTACCGAATGAAATGACTCGCGCTATCAATCACTTGTAGTCAGCTTAATCGATAAATCGGTTTAACATTATCCATCTTATTTTTAGTCGAGGTTTTCGTGAAACGAGTTGTCATTACTGGTTTAGGCATGGTGTCTCCTTTAGGTAACACTGTTGCAGATACATGGAACGCTATCCTTAACGGTAAAAGCGGTGTTGAAGCTATCACTTCTTTCGACCCTAGCGCATTTACCACGCAATTTAGTGCATCGGTAAAAGGCTTAGTAGTCGGTGATTATTTTCCAGAAAAAGATGCTCGTAAAATGGATCCTTTTATTCAATATGGCATGGTTGCTGGTATACAAGCTATGCAAGATGCAGGTATTGAAGTCAGTGATGCGCTTGCGCCACGTTTTGGAACCGTTATCGGTTCGGGTATCGGTGGTATTGGCTCAATTGAAGAAGGCACATTAACTGTTCAAAACCGTGGTCCTCGACGTTTATCTCCTTTTTTTGTACCTGGTTCAATTATTAATATGATTTCAGGTAATTTATCGATTAAATATGGCTTAAAAGGCCCTAATTTAGCAGTAACGACAGCCTGTACCACAGGTACTCATGCGATTGGTTTGGCTGCACGCTCAATTCAGCATGGCGAAGCGGATGCAATGTTGGCCGGTGGTGCTGAGATGGCGACAACTCCATTGGGGTTAGGTGGCTTTGCTGCAGCAAGAGCCTTATCAACACGCAATGATGACCCAACTAAAGCCAGCCGACCTTGGGATAAAGATCGCGACGGTTTTGTGCTAGGGGATGGTGCGGGTATCTTAGTGTTAGAGGAGTATGAGCATGCCAAAGCTCGTGGTGCAAAAATCTATGCAGAACTTACCGGGTTTGGTATGAGTGGTGATGCTTACCATATGACATCGCCTCCAGCCGACGGTGCTGGAGCAGCCTTATCTATGGTGAATGCCTTACGAGATGCAGGTATGTCCGCTAGTGATGTTCAATATGTTAATGCTCATGGTACATCTACTCCTGCAGGTGATGTTGCTGAATGTAGTGCAGTAAAATCCGTATTTGGTAGTGCTATTGATCAAGTTGCTGTGAGTTCAACAAAATCAATGATAGGGCATTTACTAGGTGCAGCAGGTGCCGTTGAAGCAATATTTAGTGCTTTAGCGATACGTGACCAAGTAGCACCACCGACGATCAATTTAGATAATCCAGATGAGGGTTGTGATATTAATTTCGTTCCCCACACTGCGCAAGAAATGAAAATAAACGGAGTGTTATCGAATTCGTTTGGCTTTGGTGGAACTAATGGCTCGTTAGTGTTTCGCAAAGTAGATTAAAAAGTAGATTAAAAAATAGATTAAATCGAAAGATCGGCTCGACGCTTTTTAGGTGGTCAGCTTTTGTAAGCTAATATTGTCTAATTTGCCAGCATAAAATGGCGAGAGATAACAAATCTCGCCATTTTTGTTTACACTCTACATCTATGATCAACCCCCCCATTTTTATCGTTAATAGCCAGCAACAAGACAGCCTTCCAGTTACGGATAGAGGTTTGTCTTATGGCGATGGCGTATTTGAAACCATGAAAGTAGTCAGTGGTGGTATCGCTTTATGGCAGTATCACTACGAGCGTCTATTAAACGGCCTGCAGCGTTTGTATATAGACGTGGATCATCATGTTCTCCATCATCACATCAATATTTCTCTTATATCTGTTCGTCATCGACAGCAAGCGCATCCTCAGGAGCAAGGTGTGCTCAAGCTCGTCGTGACTCGGGGTGCTGGTCAGCGGGGCTACATGCCCGAAAAAGATGAGTCAGCAACACTTATTTCTATCTATACTCCACTTTCTGATAGTTTTTTAAAAGACAATACTGCTTACCAGCAACAAGGCGTTGCTGTGCATATTTGTAGTGAGCGCTTAGCAGTTTCCTCATCTCTTGCTGGAATAAAATCACTTAATCAATTGCCGTATGTATTGGCTAGTCGAGAGCGACAAGCATTGGCTGTTCAAGAAGGTATATTATTAGACAAAGATGGTAATCTAATTGAAGCTACTGCCAGAAATCTTTTTCTGATCAAAGATAATGTCTTGTATACTCCGCTACTCGATCAGTGCGGTGTTGCCGGTGTGATGAGACGCCTTATCGTTGATGTAGTTGCTCTTCAGATAGGGCTGGCAGTAAAAGAATCGCGCATCACATTATCTATGCTGAAAGAGGCAGACGAAGTGTTTTTAAGTAACGGTGTGAGTGGAATATGGCCTGTTATTAGCTGTGCTATGGGTAGCTCTGTTCAGCAATGGCCAGTAGGAACGTTAAGCCGAAAAGTTCAGTTTTATTGTCATCAATACCAAAACGATCAAAACGGTAGCTTAGACTCTTTTTTATCATCACCTCCATCTTCTTAATTAATCATATAGGCTTATATGACAAAGCTCACTCTAATACGTATTACTAGTGTTTTCATCGTTACAGCGATTATAGCTTCGGTCTGTATTGTGCTATGGGCAAAGCATTGGGTCACTACACCACTTAATGTATCTGACGATATGGTGATTTCCGTTAAAAAAGGAGACACGTTAGGCAAGCTGGCCTATCAGTTAGAGTCAGACAATATTTTGTCATCAGCACAGCTTTTTATTTTATATGCACGGTTCGAAAAGAAAACAAAGATAGAAGTGGGCGAGTATCTATTAGCGAAAGGCAGTCATCACGAACAGTTATTGAACTTACTACACTCAGGCGATGTTATTCGTTATCAAGTGACTTTAGTGGAGGGTAAAACCTTCGATGACTTTTTAAGTGCTTTACAGCGCAATGATAAAATAAAGCACACTTTAGATAAAAGCCTTACGCACACGCAATTACTAGAGCAGTTACAGGTCAGTGTTGGCCATCCTGAAGGTTGGTTTTTCCCTGACACCTATCAATTTGTTCGTGGTATGAGCGATGTGGATGTTTTACGGCAAGCGCATCAGCGTATGAAAGCTGTACTTGAAGAAGAGTGGCAAAAAAAAGCAAAAGACCTGCCATATAAAAACGCTTACGAAGCGTTGATTATGGCATCCATTATAGAGAAAGAAACCGGTGTAGCTTATGAGAGGCCTGAGATAGCAGGTGTATTTGTTAGGCGTTTACAAAAAGGGATGAGATTACAAACAGACCCCACCATTATTTATGGTTTAGGGCGTGAATATAAAGGCAATATCCGCCGTAAGCATCTCACGCAAAAAACACCTTATAATACCTATGTTATTGACGGCCTACCTCCTACGCCTATTGCTATGCCCGGAAGAGAAGCGATACATGCTGCGTTACATCCTAAATCAGGAAAAACATTGTTTTTCGTGGCCAAAGGCGATGGTAGTCACCAGTTCTCGATTACATTAGCTGAGCACAATCGAGCGGTACGTAAATATCAAATTGAGCAACGACGTAAGCAATACCGGTCTTCTCCAGCTAGCTCTCCATCTAACTCACAATCTACTTCTACCCTAAAATAATAATGACAATGAAAATAGCTGACACTCGTGGTAAATTTTTAACAATAGAGGGCACTGAAGGTGTAGGGAAAAGCACAAATATTGCCTATATCCAGTCTTATTTAACGTCTCAAGGTATAGAGGTATTAACGACTCGTGAACCGGGGGGGACTCCCTTGGCAGAAGATATTCGAGAGTTATTATTGCAAAATCGTGACGAAAAAATGGATGAAACTGCAGAGCTATTGTTGGTATTTGCTGCACGTGCTCAGCATTTGCAAACCGTTATATTACCTGCATTAGAGCGAGGTCAATGGGTGCTGTGTGACCGCTTTACTGATGCAACCTATGCATACCAAGGGGGTGGCCGTGGCCTCGACCTTGATTTAATCGAAATGCTAGAACAGCGTATTCAAGGCGATATTCGTCCTGATCTCACATTGTTGCTAGATATCGATGTGACTATCGGATTAGAACGAGCAGGTCGTCGAGGTGAGTTAGATCGCTTTGAACATGAACACGTGGCGTTTTTTGAAAAAGTGCGACATGCCTATTTAGCTAGGGCTGCAACGTTTCCTGAACGCTATGGTGTAGTAGATGCATCTCAGTCTCTAGAGCAAGTTCAGCTACAGGTACGCGATCACTTAGCTCATTTTTTACAATAGCTTTTTCTTTCTTTATTTATGGCTGAAGCTGGTTTATACCACCTTAATATAGATATTTCTCCAAAAGCGTCTATTCTTACTGAAATACAAATGTTTTTAATAAAATGTAGTGTTTTGTGAAATTTCATTTCAGGTTCTCTTCTCTACTATGAATAATAAGCTTTTCTTTATCCCAGTTTTCACCTTATCAATATTGTTTTTTGGTTCTACTGTTTCAGCGGAGAGAAAGTTAATATTCCCTAACGATCCTTGGCCTCCTTTTATGTTGGGCAAAGAGGGTAGTGAATCAACAGAAGGGATAGGAGTTGACTTGATGCGAGCTATCTTTGACCGCATTAACGGGGTGAGCATCCAAATACCGCTAGTGCCATGGAAAAGGGCGTTAAGTTTAGTTGAGCAAGGTAAAGCAGATGCAATCCCTTTGCTGTACAAAACTGCTGAGCGAGAGTTGGTCATGGATTTTTCAGACGCTTTATTCCCTTCTCAAGATCTCGTATGGTACTCAAAAAGTTATTTTCCTAACGGTTTGGAATGGCAAGTGACGGATGATTTTATACCTTACACCATGGGTGTTGTGACGGGCTATAACTATTCTAAAGAAATCGATAGGGCTATTGCTAATAACATAATTAAAACAGTAAAGGTTAAAAACGTAAAGCAGTTATTAACAATGTTAGCGGGGGGGCGTATAGATGTAGCGATCGCCAATAAGGTAGTAGGGGCGGCGTTAATTAAAAAAGAATTTAAAAATCGTAATATAGTATCAATGAAAAAACCTATCGCAGAAGATAACTATTATATGGCATTTTCAAAAAAAACCTCAGCTAGAGAACTCCTTCCAAAAATCAACAAAGTTATTTCTGATCTTAAAGCAGAAGGCTTGATTGAAAATATTGTTTATGGTGACTAAGTTTTTAAGTTAAAGTTTTTAAGTTAAGTTTTTAGGTTAAGTCTTTAGGCTAAAGCTTTACAATAATACTTTGCATTATCGCTTTAAAATAACGGCAGACTCTAAATGATTAGTATATGGGAACTGATCAAATGCCGCTAAATCAGTGACGTTATGCGTCTTACACAACTGATGTAAATTTTCGACTAAGGTTGTTGGGTTGCAAGATACGTAAATAATAGTATCGAATTGCTGAATCATTTGTAGTGTATGTTGATCAAGCCCTGCTCTGGGAGGGTCAACAAACACCGTCGAAAAATCGTAGCTATCTAAATCAATGTCTTTCAGGCGCCTAAACGGGCGCACCTTATCCATCGCTTCCGAAAAATCTTCGCTCGACATCCTAACAATAGTGACATTTTCTATATTGTTTCGGCGGATATTTTCTTGGGCGGAATATACAGACGACTTTGATATTTCCGTTGCCATCACTTGACGAAAATTCTGCGCTAGGGGTAATGTAAAATTTCCGTTGCCACAGTACAATTCTAAAAGATCTTTTTTGGGCTCGGCGCTAGCACTTTTTTTCACGGCCCAACTTAACATCTTTTCACAAACCTTAGCGTTAGGTTGAGTAAAGCTGCCTTCGTTTTGCTGATATGAATAGGTACGTTTATTGACCTCTAGTTCTTCGTTGACATAAGCCCGATCGAGTACAATCTTTTGCTTGCGACTGCGGCCAATAATATTCAACGAAAATTGCTCTTTTATGGGGGCAATCTTTTCAACCCACTCCTCCGATAAGGGGCGGTGATAAATAAAAGTAACTAACATATCCTCGGTAAGCGTTGTTAAAAATTCAATCTGAAACAGTTTTTTACGCAATACATCACAGCGATTAATTTCTGCCAATAGCAAAGGCATCAGAGTATTGATTGTTTTAGATGCAACAGGAAACTCAGTTAAAAAAATGGGCTTTTTAGTCTCCTTGTCTGACATGGCATAATGAGAAATCTCCCCCTCATGCCATACCTTAAACTCCGCCCGCATACGGTAATGTTCCGTTGCTGATTCAAATACCTCAATTTCTGGAAATTCTACAGAACTAATTTCACTAAGTTGCTGCTGCAGCCGCGTTATTTTTGTGTCTAACTGAGCTTGGTATTGTTCTGGGAAAACGGAGAAGGGATTCATAACGATAAAAGTGCTGCGATTAAGTAAAAACAAGAATGGATACAATAAAAACCGCATTATAAGTGAAGCATAGTATAAAATCTCTTTTATTTACCTTGGGTATATAGGACTCAAGGCTTGCCGGTATCATCACTTAATTAACTATTAATATTCACTCATACTTTCAATAGGTCATAAAAGCTGTATGGCAAAATATATTCAAGGATCTATTACTCTACACTTATTAGTGATGACGGCTTCGGCAACGACCGGCTTAATGGTCATGTTCTTGTCTGACCTAGTCGATATTTACTTTCTTAGCTTATTAGGCGAAGTCGAAATTGCAGCAGCAGTAGGGTTTGCTGGCTCTATTATGTTCTTCACTATCTCCCTTAATATAGGTTTAGCTATTGCCTGTAGTGCGTTAGTGTCGAAAGCTATTGGTTCTGGTGACGTGTGCGCATCACGAGAAACGGTGACATACTCCTCTATCTCGGCTCTGGTTATTACCATCCCTCTTACTATTATTATTTGGTTTTACATCCCTACATTACTGTCGTGGTTAGGTGCAGATGGGCAAGCATTAATATTTGCCTCTCAATACTTACGCATTATTATTCCGAGCATGCCGATATTGGCATTAGTCATGTCGGCAGGAGGTGTATTACGTGCGCGTGGCGATGCCAAAGAAGCGATGTGGCTCACAATGATAGGAGGTATCGTCAATGTTATTCTTGATCCTATTTTCATCTTTGATTTTGGCTTTGGTTTAGGCGTAGAAGGTGCAGCTATCGCTACCGTGTTAAGCCGTGTGGCTATGCTGGGGTTTGCTCTTTACGTGATCGTGTATCGCTATCGTTTACTCAGTATTTTCGTTTTTGCACGTTATAAACAGCAATTTTCTGCTTATCTTACAGTCGCTATTCCTGCGGTGTTGACTAACTTATCCACGCCCATAGGCATTGCTTATATTACTTATGCCTTGGCTCAGTTTGGTGATAGTGTGGTTGCAGGTAATGCGATTATTAGCCGTATTCAGCCTGTCGCTTTTGCAGGGCTTTTTGCATTGTCTGGAGTTGTTGGCCCTATAGCTGGGCAAAATTTCGGAGCAAATAAATTATCACGTGTACACACAACGCTACAGGAATCTATCCGGCTAGTATTTATCTACTGTTTGGCGATATCGGCTTTATTATGGTTAAGTCAATCCTTTATCGTGCCGTTATTTAACGCCTCAGAAGAAGCGAATGAACTGGTCTATTTGTTTTGTAATGGTATTAGCCTTATGTTTATTTTTAATGGCTTAAGTTATACCACTAATGCCGTATTTAACAATCTTGGCGTAGCGCACTATGCAACCATAATGAATTTTCTAAAATCAACAGTAGGCACCATTCCTTTCGTTTATTTCGGTATACAGTGGGGCGGGGCAGAAGGCGCATTTTGGGGTATGTTTGTAGGATCCGCAGTAATGGGTATCGCAGGCTGGTTACTTGCTATAAGATTACTGAAAAAATTACATTGCCATGCACAACCATAACAATAAACGATTAAAAAAAGGCTTTTTTATGCTGCTAGATAAGTATGTAAGCAAATATTCATTGATGTTCGTGTTAGCTATGATCATGTCTGCTACTATCGGTTGTAGCTACGTTAAGCCTGTGTCTGTTTATGACGAGCAAATGGATAAGGGAATCACCATTCTACAGAAGCACACAGAAGAAGTGCTGCTGATGATAGAAACGTACCAAGGCAAAGCAGAATCAACATATGAATATCATCGTGCTTATTATAAGCAAGCCGCAATCACAGTAAGCTCATTAAAAATAAGATCCGAAGCGATTCAAGAGAATAATATTTCGACTAAAATGCTCGATAATTTATTGAATAACATAAAACGTTTTGAACAAGACCATGTGGAAGGTATCACTGCCAGTGAAATTAACCTCTATCGTGGTGGTTTTAATAGTCAATTTACAGCGCTATTAAGTCTAGAGCTAGCCAAAAAACGCCTTTAATAGATTTTGCAGTGTCATAAGCGATTGCTCGAATAAATGGCTAGTCACGTGTGAGTTATTCAGTTCACATCAAAAAAATAGGTAAAAATATGTCGATTAATGCAAATGAAGTGATGACGAAAATGTTAATAGCAGCGAAGCAAGTGTTTGCTGAAAAATGGCCTGAAACACAACGTTATGCCGAATCTGAAATAACCCTTTTTACCGATCGCTTTATCGATATAGAAAAATTAAGAATGTCGGGGGAAATTACAGAGGAAAGAGCAAAAAGCCATATCGAATTTCAGAAGCAATCATGGCAAACGGTATTGCTTGCCATTCAGGGGATGAGCTTGATCTTAGTGGAAGAAGCCATTTCAGCGGCACTTAACGCCGTTAAAGATATCGTCAACACAGCGGTTGGCAGTATTTTCCAATCCAAAGATGAGCCTGAAGGAGGGTGTATTTAAGCCCTTATTTTGAGTCGTTCATGGAGTTGTTTAAATAAGTTATCTCGTGCTGAATTCAATTGTTCAGCGGCCTCATTGTCTGTCATTTCACCCATAAATGCATCTAGTATCTTAAAGGTCACCCCCGGGTTTAAAGACTGACTGGATTGAGGAAGTGAGCGGAGCTTTTCATAGGGCGTCATCATGTCGTCATAGAGGTATTTCTTTTTTTCCCTTTGTTGTCGGTGATAGTACTGGGGAAGTAACAGGGGCGATGAAAGTTAACATAGCGATAAACTTCAGCTTTATTTAACGCCTTAAAATCTTCTGCGTATAGCTGAGGTATATGCGTGTATCCATAGAGCTTGCGGATTACGGAACCATTTTTACTTTCAACCAAACCGTTGTCATTACTGCGTCGAGGACGTGACTTGGTGAATTCAATGTTTAATTTTTCAAGCAGCTCAGCAACCGTATAGTTGATATATTCACTGCCATTATCGGTGTGGAAACCCCTTATTTTAAAGGGGAAAGCCGACAACATGACTTTTAATGCGGGGAGCATGAATTCCTCACTGATGCGCTCCAGCGTGACGATGACCTGAAATTGCGTCACCTCATCAACAGCATTAATGTGATAAACACCTTTACGTTTATCCTGATCACCTTGATGGACGGAATCAATACGAATATAGCCGGGCTCATTGTTGGGTGAGGGCTTTCGACGCTGGCCTATTGGCGCTTTTTTAGGGCGTGTTTTAGTTAGCGTACAACGCTGACGCTGGTAGGTTTTTGATTGACGTAGGTTGTACAAGTGGGAGACTGAGATAGCCGCCAGCCGCTGATATTCTGGCTGGTCAAAGCGCTTGTAAGCCCGCTCACATAATTTCTTCAACACTGGGCCGCTAGGCTGTCCATGCCGCTCATCCATGCTCGCCAATAGCCGAATATCGGCGTCCGTATAAGCGCGCTGAAAACCATTGCGCTTGGCGAGTTTTACGGCGATAACTCCCGTTTGCACGTATTGCTTTATTAGCCGCTTGGCCTGTGCCCGTGAATATCCTGTCACTTTGATTAAGAAACGAGTGATAATGCCCTTATCCGCTTTGCTCAGTTGTATATAACGGTGCTTTACGAGTGTGCTCTGTACCCAGCGATAGCGCTCTTGCTTGCTCGTCGCCACGTTGAAAGCTACAGCCTGTGTGCCTTCCAAGAATTGGCTTATAGCGCCAAGGGTGTTTAGTTGTTCAAGTTTCATGATCGTTTTCATCCTGTGATCATGAACGATATCAAACGCTATTTCAGGCTCATTTTATGCTGGAAACAATGACTCCCGTTTCAGGCTCATTTCATATTGGAAAAGACTTTGGCTTTACACTCTTGTGATAGTGTGGGCTAGTGCAAGCAACAACATTTTTTACATACTCGAAGATATCTTCGTTTTATTCTGATTTCAGGGTTCATCGACTTTCTAATAATATGACGTCGTTTATTAATTAAAGAAACCCTTGATTGACTCCCATAAAAAAGTTGATTTTTCGTCAGTTTTTTCAGCGACTTTTTTGCTGATCTCTTTTGTGTCTTTCCAAACAGCTTGGCCATCTTCTTTTATTTCTTTACCTAGCTCACCTACGTTTTCACTCACATCTTTACTGACTTTACTGCTGACTTTTTTTGTTTCTTGCCATACATCAGCACTAGTTTCTTTGGTGGCTTCCCAAGCGGTCGCACCGGTCTTTTTAGAAGCTTCTATGGTTTCTTTCGCGCTATCGGCGGCTTTATTCCATAAACCCTCTTGTTCTTTTCCATCCGCTAGGGCACTAGAAGTATGTAGCGATATGGCCAGTAGCGTTAAAATAAACGTGTTTTTCATGCGTTCACCTGTTTTAATGTCATTCTTGAATATAATTATCATCCTATCATAGCAACAACTCAGTAAAGGTAGTATACCGTTATGCCATTAGATATTGAGATTAGAGCAATTCCTTTAGATGATAGCTTGTTGTCTATACGCCAAGCAGTATTATGGCCAGATAAGGCGTTGTCATCCTTACGGGTGGAGGGCGATGAAAATGCTCTGCATTTTGGATGTTTCCTAGGGCGTAATCTGTCAGAGGAGAAACTAGATAATAAGTTGGTGAGCGTGGCGTCTATTTACATCACTCAACACACTGCCCGACTAAGGAAGTTTGCTACTTTAGCTAATTATCAGCATCAAGGTATCGGCAGCACATTGCTCTCTTATATAGTAGATCTTATCGGTACTAAAAATGTCAGCTATTTTTGGTGTGATGCTCGGGAGAGTGCGACACTTTTTTACGAAAAATTTGGCATGCAAAAAGAAGGCGATATTTTTTATAAATCTATGATTCCTTATTATCGCATGAGCAAGGATATTACCAATACATATTCGGCTCCTAACAATTTAAAAACTAACCAGCACAAAGGCTAACCATTATGGAATTAACCGTATTTTTATCCGGTGAAATACACACCGATTGGCGCGATCAAATTAAACAAGCCTGTGAAGCTGAAGGCCTAGCCATCACTTTCACATCAGCAATAACACATCATGAAACTAGCGATGCTGCCGGTGATGTTCTAGGTTCTGAAGATAAGTCTTTTTGGCGAGATCATAAGTCGGCTAAGGTGAATGCAATACGCATTAAAACACTAATCGATAATTGTGATGTTGCGATTATTCGCTTCGGTGATAAATACAAACAATGGAATGCCGCCTTCGATGCGGGTTACTGTTCAGCCTTAGATATTCCCTATATTACATTGCATGACGAAAGTATTATTCACCCACTCAAAGAAGTGGATGCCGCTGCGATGGCGTGGGCAACAGAGCCTCAGCAAGTGGTAGAGCTGTTAAAGCATATTGTTAGTGATGCATAAAAGTAATGCACATAATAGATAATGAGGTGTTGTTTGAAACACCTCGTTTACGCATTACATCTGTAGTAAACAACGATATTACGACTCTGTATGAAAATGTTTTTTCCAATAGAGAGGTTATACGTTATCTATTGGATGGTCAGTGTTTGTCGTTACAAGAGACCCAGCAATTCGTCGTGCAACATTTTGCACAACGGGGCGAAAGTGTCGGGTTTTTATGTATATTTGAAAAATTAAGCGATCAGTTAATTGGTTTCTGTGGTTTGTTAGACTGTGATTACGATCAGCAGTTAGCTATGCAAAAAAAACAGCAAAATCAACCACCACGACCACAACAACAACGACAATTCATTGAATTTGGCTACGCCCTAGCCCCTCAGTATTGGGGTAAGGGGTATGCTCACGAAGTAGGGCTCGTCCAAATTCACTACGCATCTAAGCAGTGGCCAAACGCTCAACTATTTGCGAGTTGTCACCCTAACAATAGGGCGAGTATTCGTTCCGTTGAGCGGTTATCAGTGACCTATGTCGATACTATTAAGCATGTTGATCGTGGCCTTAGGCGTTTTTACCACGTTACCAATAGTTAAAAATAGCACTTACTCTTCTCTCATTCTATAGTTATTTCAGCTCCATTCCTTTCTGTCCATTCCTATTAAAAATAATATAACTTTTGAAAAACAAACAGTTACGCAAGTATCTTCATGTTGTCATTTTTTTGTCATAAAAATAACCAAAAACCTTCATTTATTGTTCATCTATCTGTCACCTTTCTCAACTAACTTGTCTACACAAGTTGATCAAATAGTGTGTAGAGAGCGAGTTATGTCAGCAATCAGTGTCAGTAATATTAGTAAAAGTTATATCAGCAAAGTATTAGACGATGTCAGTTTTGATGTAAAAGAAGGTGAAATGCTTGCTCTAATTGGTCCTTCCGGTTCGGGTAAGTCTACTTTGATGCGACACTTATCAGGCTTAATTAAAAGCGATAAATCGTCTTCTAGCTATATTCGTGTTCTTAATCATGACGTACAGAAAAATGGTGTGTTGGCAAAAAATATTCGTCAAACCCGTTCAAAAATAGGCTGTATATTTCAGCAATTTAACCTTGTCAATCGTCTTACCGTATTAACTAATGTGTTGATTGGATGTTTAGGAACGATCCCCGCATGGCGTGGTTACATCGGTTATTTTACACAAGAAGAAGAACGCAGAGCACTAGATGCTTTAGAGCGTGTTGGTCTTAAAGAGCATGCCGAAAAAAAAGCAGCCCACTTATCCGGTGGCCAGCAACAGCGTGTCGCTATAGCGCGTGCATTAATGCAACAAGCCGACATTATTTTTGCCGATGAACCTATTGCATCGTTAGACCCAAAATCTGCGTGGGTAGTGATGGAAATGTTGCAAGAAATAAATCAAATCGACGGAAAAACCGTCATTGTTACCCTACATCAGGTGGATGTGGCTCGACAATATTGTTCTCGCGTTATTGCATTACGCGACGGAAAATTGTTTTTCGATGGCCCACGAGACCAGCTTACGGACGAATTGATGTTTTCTCTTTATGAGGAAGACGCAAAGGAAATGTTAACGATAGATGATCCCTTAGTAGAACCAGTAGTAAAACCAGTAGTAGAACCAACAGTAGAATCAGTAGTGCGGCCTATGGCTGCCGTTAGCTAACCATTAGAGGCTTAAAAAATGTTTAAAACAATTAAAAAACTAGCAATTGTTGTTGGTGTAGTGGGTATGTCGCAGGTGGCTATGGCCGCTGAAGAAATAAAATCATTGAATTTCGGTATTATTTCTACCGATTCAACACAAGTATTACGTGAAACATGGATGCCATTTTTGGACGACATGAGCAAAAAAATGGGTGTCGAAGTGAAGCCGTTTTTTGCCAGCGATTACGCCGGTATTATCCAAGCCATGCGCTTTGATAAAGTCGATGTAGCATGGTTTGGTAATAAATCTGCTATTGAAGCGGTCGATCGTTCTGGCGGTGAAGTGTTTGCGCAAACCGTAGATAACGAAGGTAATCCCGGTTACTGGAGCTTGTTATTAACGCATAAAGACAGCAAGTTAAATAGTGTTGAAGATATTATAGCGAATGCTAAAGACTTAACGTTTGGCAATGGTGACCCTAATTCTACATCTGGCTTTTACAGAATTTCTATTGGCATTATCGTTTGGTGCCGTTGCATTTTGTGTTAATGGCTTGCAGATACATATCTTTTCAATTATGGAAATGTTGACAGTCGAGCATGCGCTAGCTGTTTTGTCAGGTTCGCTTATCGGCCCTTTTCAAGTGGTATCAAGATTGATGGATATTTTTCTATCTCGCCGAGTCACGCCTATTTTTTTAGGCGCGCTATCGATCATTTGTATGTTGTGTGGATTGTTGTTTTTAGTGTCAGCCTCGGTGACTTCGGGTTACGCCGTACTATTGTTTGCCATTTTTTTTGGTATGGGGCAGGGGCTGACTAATATTGTGAGAGGCGCTATTCCATTTTATCTATTTGGCGATCAACATTATGGCGCAATAACCGGCCGTATCAACGGCGTCCGAATTATTATGACAGCCATTGCCCCCTTGAGCCTATCCATGCTGATGCACCACACGTCAGTAGAAGTAGTACTAATATTACTCAGCATATGTTTATCCATCAGCCTGTGGATACTGATCTGTTTGCGCAATCAACACCGCGTAACGGAATGTACTATCAAGCCCGTGAGAACGAAGGAGTAAATTTCACTATTGTTCCATCACAGTATGTAAATTAACAATAACCTCCGTCATTCTGGAAAGCGTTCTTTTGCTTATCCAGAATCTAGTGGGTTTAGGTATTGATTGAATACAGAGTCGACGATATTAAATTAATGAGATGAAAGTAAATCTACATCCGGCAGGTGATCAGCAACGTCTTGGACGGTTTTTCTTTGGGTTAACGTATCAACACGATCGCTAATGGCTCCGTCCATATCTCTGGTAAATCGGCTTCGCCATCGGTAATGATAGGGAACGCTAACTTTTCCATAGGTGGGCAGAACTCTGCATTAATATCGGGCTTATTACCTCTGGCATCTAAGCGATACCAACCAAAATCTTCCAGATATACCGCATTAAGGCCATGTAAACAGAAAGGTGGCTGATCAGTAATAGTTAAGCGTTGGTAACACAATCCCGCTGGGATACCATTCGCACGTAACAGCGCTGCCAGCAGGTGACTTTTTGCATAGCAATAACCTGTGCCGTGAGCGAGTACATCCGATGCGCTACAAGTCACAGGGTTAAGCTGATAATCCCAACTGTGTTTAATCTCATCCCGCACAAATTCAAAATAGCGTTGAGCAATATCAATAGGCGACGACAAACCCTCAGACAACGCGCGAGACTTCGCTAAAACACTTGGCGTATCCCAATCGATGTATTGGGTGGGTTCTAGGTATTTATTCATAGTGTTTGTTTGAAAATTGTGAGGTCAGTTCAGTTCTACGAACAAAGATCATGTGCAGGCTTAGCCCTTTCGTTGTTTGTAGATCAGTTCTTTGAACGTAGTTGGAACGATATGGTTTGCAGATTTAGGCTACCAAAAAAATATTTTAGGTACGCATGTATTTCTCCCACCTTATTATAAAGTAACTATTAAAGCAGAAGCTAGGCATTGTACAGAAGAAGATCGCACCTAAAAGACATTGGCTTTTTTCTTTCTTTGGCCAATAACTGCCAGTGCTGCTACACGATAGGCTTCCGCTAATGTGGGAAAGTTGAAAATACTTTCAACAAATATATCTACATCTGCATTTGCTAATAAAGCCATTTGTCCGATATGTACCAATTCAGTCGCGCCTTCGCCAACGATCATAATGCCTAATAATCTTCGCCCTTCGGAATCACAGATGATTTTTAACATACCGTCTTGAATACCTGATATTTGTCCTCGAGCAATTTCCTCAAAAAGTGCTTTACCTACTGTCACATCACCGTATTGCTTTCTGGCTGCATCCTCACTGAGGCCTACAGCGGATAGCTCAGGGATACCATAAATGCCGGTAGGGATCATTTTGCTCATGTTTCCAATAGGCACTTGGTACGCGTTACAAGAGACTCTTCTACCTTGCTCCATTGCGGTAGATGCGAGTGCAGGGGGGCCAATGACATCACCTGCGGCATAAATATTATCGACATCGGTTTGCAAGTTTTCATTGACCGCGATAAGGCCGCTTTCATTTAGTGCTAAGCCGATATTTTCTAATCGTAAGCTACGGGTATTGCCAATTCGGCCTGCTGCACATAATAATTTTTCACTATAAATAATATTACCATCTTCACACTCGGTAACAATTTGAGTGCCATCCCAAAATACTTTACTGACTTGTGTATTACCGACCCATCGACCTCCCATTGTTTCGTAAGCATGGACAAAATGATGGGTTAAATCACTGTCTAAAAAGCCTAATGGTTGAGGGTATTTATCCACCATAGTGACTTTTACATCTAAGGCTTGGAAGATAGAGGCATATTCACTGGCAATAACGCCGCCCCCTAAGACAGTTAAGCTTTTAGGTAGGTATAGCATGGAGAGTATCGAGTCACTATCATAAATATGTTCGTGATCTACAGGAATGTTTTTAGGCGCTCTTGGGTATGACCCGGTTGCAATAATAAATTGCGTAGCTTCTAAAGTGATCGGCTCGCCTAATGGCCGTATTAATTTAATATGATGTTTATCTATGAATTCAGCGCAGCCGTGTAAGCGTGTAATATGATTGCGGCTAATTTGCTTTTCCATGTAACCATCGTGGGCTTTCAGTACTTCATCCAGCCTGTTGATCAATACTGACATTTCTAAGTTTTCACTCAGAGAAAAGTTGGATAATTTTGCATTAGCTCGCATGTGCGTTACGCGTAGGGCATTTTCTCTTAGTGTTTTTGAAGGAATAGTACCCCGGTGTACACAAGCGCCGCCTAGATAACGATCGCGCTCTACGAGTGCCACACGCTTTCCTAGCTTGGCTGCTTGTACGGCAGATTTTTGTCCTGCGGGGCCACTTCCAATAACAATAAGATCGAACTTTTCTTCTGAGCCATGCTCATCTGATGTCTTCATAGTGATAGTGCCTTCACGTCTTCTGCGATAGTATCTGCATGTGTTAGCAGGTCGTCGATATCTTCTGGGTATAAATTCAGCAGTTGTAAGGCAGGAGAGGTTCTCAATATATCCACTGGCAATGCAACATCGTCGTGCATATGGGTAGCAAGCTGATGACTAAATTGTACTGTAGCGGCGCTTTCTGGATGATTCGGTGTGTCTTCAAAATGCGTGTAATAAGTGATTGCTTCTGTAATGACCTCAGGCAAGCCCCATTCATTGGCGACAACAGCACCAACATCGCTCTGGTATTCTGAGAAAAGAACACCTAAATCGTAATCTCCCATAATGCTATCTTGGCTTGCTCTAAAATCAGATATGGTTTGTAAAATAACAATTTTACCAATGCTATGTAGTAGCCCGCATAAGAAAGCGGCTTCAACACTCACACGTTGTTTTCGCGCGACTTCTTTTGACCAAAGTGCGGTGCGTAATGAATGCTCCCAGATAGATGCGATATGACTCTCGTAACCTGGGGCTTTAAAGAGTTTGTTGTTTAATGATGTGGCAATAGTGATATTGCTGATTTCGACAATACCTAAGCGTGTGATAGCTTGTTGTAACGAGACTAAGTTAGCGTTAGGGGTATAGGCTGCTGAGTTAGCAATACACATGACATGGCCAGACAGCGTAGGGTCAGATTGCAGTATATTGGCCAGTTGAGCCGCATCAGATTCTGGATCTTGGATGATTGATAGTACTTTGTGAATAACATCAGGCAGTAACGGTACATCTATTTTTTTTGATTGTATCGCCGAAACAAGCTGGTCAGCGATAGATTGAGCGTAAGCAGAATTGTAATTCATGGGTAAACCTTATACAGATTGGTTATTCGCTATAGAGTTATATCTCGTCATCCTGTAGTAGACGCAACCTAACGTTTTATATAGCGTTATCTCCTATAAAGTGTAGTTCAAAAAAACAGTGTAAACGTTAGCATCGCTTATTATTTTTATATTTAGCCAAAGCAGCTGATCAATGTGAGCCCAATAAAGAAGGAGGTGAGGCAATGGTGCTAGCGTGATATGAATTAAAAAGCTCTGCCTAATAATTTGTATGGCTGCTGCATTCAAAGTCAGTTTAATAAAGTAGCGATATTGCTCATATATTATTCATCATTTGCTTACATTATTTAGGGCTATAGTATGTCGTTTAAATCAACGATACTGCTATAATACTAGTTTTACATTTTAGTATTTTATTTTCGTATCGTAATTTGTATTACGTCACAAAACGTAAAATCTGTTTTACATAATCTCGTCATGTAAACCATACTAAGATTAATCCATAGTGAATGGTAGCCACATCTATCCCGCTGATTTTAGGTTAACAACATAATGAATATTCGAGATATCTCCACCATCCCAGCTGACGTGTTAGAAACACTGTTAAGTGCCATTCCATTCTATAAAACAGTGAAAAAGCAAGATCCGCAACAGTTTTCTGTCTTAATGAGTTTCTCGCGTATTATTCATTATGCCTCGGGAGAGAAAGTAATATCGAGAGGGGACTTGGATACATGGAGTTACTTTATTGTTAAAGGACAACTAGTCGTATCGGTTCCTAATAGTGAAGGGCAGGAGCATCAAGTTAACTATATTACCCCTGGCGAAGTGTTAGGTGATTTATCCGTATACCTACAAAGCCCACGTACTGCTGATGTTTATGTTGATGATAATTGTAGAGAGGCCGTCTTATTTGGGACTGATTTTGGCATGTTCGGAGAGCTGACAGACTACAGCCGTATTTCGCTAACAACAAAGCTGGAATATTATCGTCATGCAATACACAGCGTGCGCTGGAAGTTGGAAATGTATCGTTCTAAGTATCGTACACACCCTCTTGCCAATGAACACCGCAGTGTGACCTTGTATATAGGCACCAAAGGTGGGGAGGAAGAGCTGCAAGCGTTATTTACACAAGCAGTGACCTTATCGAAACTACTACTGAAGTGGAATGAGAGCTTTGGTAGCCTACGCTTTGTTGAAGGTGAAGTGCCTTCGCCTAACCTTCACTTGTAAAACACAAGTGAAGGTTTACCCTATAATTGCAGGGTCTATTAAAAATTATGTTTTTAACAGATAGCTAGAACCACTTTTTAGCGCTTGATCCATACCATCCACTCGGTTACACCTATTATTTACACCGGCTTTGCCGCCCAAGCTGTATACCCACCTACTAAGCTATATACTTCATTGAAGCCTTGTTTGACTAAAAAGTCAGCAGCATGCTGACTACTATGTCCATGATAGCAATAGACGAGTATGGCTTTATCAAAATCATTTTGTTGAATAAAGGTTTGCAGATTGGTCTCGCTAAGGTGAACAGCGCCTTCTAAGTGCTCAGCTATATAGCTGGCCTCATCTCGAATATCGACTATTAGGATATGCTCTTCCATCAATATTTTCGCATCGCTAATGCTAATGTTCTTAAAGTTTGTTTCCATAATTACGTCCTAATGATCAATAAGTCAGTGCAAGCAGCGGTAAATTAGTCAGA
>Ga0233426_10000757_pt1 | contig 32558 bp, 25 predicted proteins | sample SI_118_April2016_6_FD_179875 | JGI IMG/M metagenome (GOLD analysis project Ga0233426, IMG submission 179875) | Seawater microbial communities from Saanich Inlet, British Columbia, Canada - SI_118_April2016_10_MG | ecosystem: Environmental > Aquatic > Marine > Inlet | place: Canada: British... | reverse complement strand
ACAAATTAAAACAAAATAAAATGGCAGATTTAAAAAAATTCGCAGAAGAATTAGTTAACCTTTCAGTAAAAGATGTTAACGAATTAGCAACTATACTTAAAGATGAGTATGGTATTGAGCCAGCAGCAGCAGTTGCAGTAGCAGGCCCAGCAGCAGCAGGTGGTGGTGAAGCAGCAGGTGAAGAACAAACAGAATTTGATGTTATCTTAAAAGAGGCAGGAGGTTCTAAATTAAAAGTTGTTAAAACTGTAAAGGAATTAACAGGTTTAGGATTGAAAGAAGCTAAAGATATTGTTGACAGTGCTCCAAAAGCAGTAAAAGAAGGAGTATCTAAAGATGAAGCTGAAGGAATTCAGAAAGCACTAGAAGAAGCTGGAGCTGTAGTTGAGCTTAAGTAATTTTCTTTAAACATTTAAAAGGTTTAAATCTTATGGTGACATAAGGTTTAAACCCTTTCGTTTTTTTATAGAACCCCTTTTTTATAACTAAAACTCACAGCCTTGGCTAAACAAAATAACACCCAAAGAATTAATTTCGCATCCATTAAAAATACGGTTAACTTCCCGGATTTTTTGGATATTCAGCTTAAAAGTTTCCAATCTTTTTTCCAGATAGGTACTACCCTTGAAGAAAGAAGAAATGAAGGACTTTACAAAGCATTTGAAGAGCTTTTCCCAATTACAGATTCAAGAAACAATTTCGTTCTTGAATTTATTGATTATACAATTGACCCTCCTAGATATTCGATTGAAGAATGTATTAATAGAGGATTAACTTTTAAAGTACCTTTAAAGGTAAAGTTAAAGTTATATTGTACTGACCCAGATCATGAGGATTTTGAAACTATCGTTCAGGATGTTTATTTCGGAAATATTCCGTTTATGACACCTAAAGGTAGTTTTGTAATTAATGGTGCAGAAAGAATTATTGTATCTCAGTTACACAGATCTCCAGGGGTATTCTTTGGACAAAGTTTCCATTCTAATGGAACAAAATTATACTCAGCAAGAGTAATTCCTTTTAAAGGTTCTTGGATTGAGTTTACTACAGACATAAACAATGTAATGTATGCTTACATTGATAGAAAGAAAAAATTACCAGTTACTACTTTATTAAGAGCTATCGGTTACGAAAGTGATAGAGATATTCTTGAAATATTTAACCTTGCTGATGAAGTTAAGGTGTCTAAAAGTGGATTGAAAAGAGTTGTTGGAAGAAAATTAGCTGCCAGAGTATTGAAGTCTTGGGTGGATGATTTTGTTGATGAAGATACTGGTGAATTAGTGCCAATTGAGAGAAATGAAGTAATTCTTGAAAGAGATACTATTATTGAGAAATCACATATTGATGAGATTGTAGATTCTGGAGTTGAAACTATTTTGTTGCATAAGGATGATGGAAGTGCATCAGACCATGCTTTAGTTTATAATACTTTACAGAAAGATCCTACTAACTCTGAAGTAGAGGCAGTTCGTCATATTTACAGACAGTTAAGAAGTGCTGAAGCTCCTGATGATGAAACGGCAAGAGGAATTATTGATAAATTATTCTTCTCTGACCAAAGATATAGTTTAGGACATGTAGGTAGATTTAGAATTAATAGAAGATTAAAACTAGATATTCCTGAAGATAAAATGGTATTAACAAATGAAGATATTGTATCTATCATTAGTAACCTTATATCATTAGTTAACTCAAAAGTGGATGTAGATGATATTGATCACTTGAGTAACAGAAGAATTAGAACGGTAGGTGAGCAACTTTCAAACCAATTTAATGTTGGATTAAGTAGAATGGCTCGTACTATTCGTGAGAGAATGAATGTAAGAGACAATGAGGTGTTTACACCAATTGATTTGATTAATGCAAAGACTTTATCTGCAGTAATTAATTCATTCTTTGGAACTTCACAATTATCTCAGTTTATGGATCAAACGAATCCGTTAGCAGAGGTAACACATAAGAGAAGAATTTCAGCTCTTGGGCCTGGAGGTTTAACAAGAGAAAGAGCAGGGTTTGAGGTGCGTGATGTTCACTATACACACTACGGAAGACTTTGTCCTATTGAAACACCTGAGGGACCAAATATTGGACTTATTTCATCTTTGGCAGTTTTTGCTAAGATAAATACTTTAGGATTTATTCAAACTCCTTATAGAGAAGTTGAAGAAGGAAAAATTGATATTTCAAAGGCACCAGTTTATAAAAGTGCTGAGCAAGAAGAAGAACAAATTATTGCTCAAGCAAATGCGCCACTTACTGAAGATGGAACATTTGAAAATGAAAGAATTCAATCAAGAAGTGAAGCAGATTATTTAATTGCTGACCCTAAGAATGTAACTTTGATGGATGTTGCTCCTAATCAAATTGCTTCTATTGCTGCATCTTTAATTCCTTTCTTGGAACATGATGATGCGAATAGAGCCTTGATGGGATCGAATATGATGCGTCAAGCAGTGCCATTATTAAGAACAGATGCACCTATTGTTGGTACAGGACTTGAGCCTCATGTTGCTCGTGATTCTAGAACAATGATAAATGCTGAAGGAGAAGGGAAAGTAACTTATGTTGATGCGAATACAATTAAAGTTAAATATACAAAAACTGAGGAGGAGAAATTAGTTACTTTTGATGAGGATGAGAAAACTTATAGCTTAACTAAATTCCAAAAAACAAATCAGAGAACTTGTATTAATATTCAACCAATTGTTAGGGTTGGAGATAAAGTAACTAAAGGACAAGTATTGTGTGATGGTTATGCTACTGAAAATGGAGAATTAGCAATTGGGCGTAACTTAAAAGTTGCCTTTATGCCTTGGAAAGGATATAACTTTGAGGATGCAATTATCTTATCAGAAAGAGTAGTAAGAGAAGATTTATTTACTTCATTGCATATTGCTGAACATGTTGTTAATGTTAGAGAAACAAAAAGGGGAGCTGAGGAGTTAACAGCCGATATCCCAAATATTTCTGAAACTTCAACTAAGGATTTAGATGAACATGGAATGGTAAGAATTGGTGCTCATGTTAAAACGGGTGATATTCTTATTGGTAAAATTACTCCTAAAGGAGAATCTGATCCAACTCCAGAAGAAAAATTATTGAGAGCAATTTTTGGTGAAAAAGCTGGTGATGTAAAAGATGCTTCTTTAAAAACTAAACCTTCTAATCAAGGTGTTGTTATTGGTAAATCATTATTTTCTAAAACAGTAAAAGATAGAAGAGCTAAATCGGCTGATAAGGACGAATTAGAGCGTTTAGATTCTGTTTTTGAAAAAGAAGCTTTTGCACTTAAAAATGTTTTAGCAGCTAAACTTTACCAAATTATTGGAGGTAAAGCATCTAAAGGTGTTAAAAATATCTTAGGGGAAGAAGTTATTCCTAAGAGTGAGAAGTTTACTAAGAAAATGTTATTGGCAGTTGACTTTACTTTGGTTGATCCTTATAAATGGACGGGTAGTCAGGAAAACAATACTTTAGTGAATAGAACGATTTCGAACTATCTTATAAAGTATAATGACATCTATGGAGAGCACAGAAGAAAGCGTTTTGCAATTACTATTGGTGATGAATTACCTAATGGAGTATTACAATTAGCTAAAGTTCAGATTGCTCAAAAGAGAAAAATTAAAGTTGGAGATAAGTTAGCAGGTCGTCATGGAAATAAAGGTATTGTATCTCGTGTTGTTAGAGATGAAGATATGCCTTTCTTAGAAGATGGAACGCCAGTTGATATTATCTTAAACCCACTTGGTGTACCATCTAGGATGAATCTTGGTCAAATTTACGAGACAATTTTAGGTTGGGCAGGTGAAGAGTTAGGGAAAAAATACTTTACTCCTGTATTTGATGGAGCAAGTATGGATCAAATTAATGCTGAAACTGATGAAGCTGGATTACCAAGATTAGGTCAAACTTATCTTTATGATGGTGGTACTGGTGAGCGTTTTGAACAAACGGCAACAGTAGGTATTATCTATATGCTTAAACTTGGTCACTTAATTGATGATAAGATGCATGCTCGTTCTATTGGGCCGTACTCATTAATTACACAACAACCACTTGGAGGTAAGGCTCAGTTTGGAGGGCAAAGACTTGGAGAGATGGAGGTTTGGGCACTGGAAGGATATGGTGCTGCAAATATCTTACAAGAAATGCTTACCTTAAAATCGGATGATGTAATCGGAAGAGCGAAAGCGTTTGAGGCAATAGTAAAAGGTAAAGAATTACCAACACCAGGAATTCCAGAATCATTTAATGTATTGCTACACGAATTAAATGGTTTAGGACTTAAAGTTTCATTTGAATAAAATACTAATGAGAAATACAAAACAGAACAGACAAGCTCAGGATATAAACTCAATTAAAATTAGTTTATCATCTCCTGAAGATATTTTAGGAAAATCATCTGGTGAGGTTACTAAACCAGAAACTATTAATTACAGAACTTATAAGCCAGAGAGTGGTGGATTATTTTGTGAAAGAGTTTTTGGACCTACTAAAGATTTTGAATGCCATTGTGGAAAATACAAAAGAATCCGTTATAGAGGAATTGTATGTGATAGATGTGGGGTTGAAGTAACTGAAAAGAAAGTAAGAAGAGAGCGTATAGGACATATTAATTTAGTTGTTCCTGTTGCGCATATCTGGTACTTCCGTACTTTACCTAACAAAATCGGTTATTTATTAGGGCTTCCTTCTAAGAAATTAGATATGATTATTTACTATGAAAGATTTGTAGTAATTAATGCTGGAGAAGGAACAGTAAATGCTGAAGGTGAAGAAGTAAAATATTTAGATTTCCTTAGTGAGGAAGAGTACTTAGATATTTTAGATGCTCAACCTTTAGAAAATCAGTATTTAAGTGATGAAGATCCTAAGAAATTTGTTGCAAAAATGGGAGCTGATGCTATTCATAATTTATTGGCAAAGTTGGATCTTAATGAGTTATCTTATAAATTAAGAGATCAAGCAGCTAATGAAACTTCACAGCAAAGAAAAACTGAGGCGTTAAAGCGTTTACAGATTGTTGAAGCTATGCGTGAAGGGCAATTACATACTGAAAACAAACCTGAATGGATGACTGTTAAGGTTATTCCAATTATTCCACCAGAATTAAGACCATTAGTTCCTTTGGATGGAGGGCGTTTTGCTACTTCTGATTTGAATGACTTGTATAGAAGAGTAATTATTAGAAATAATAGATTAAAAAGATTAATGGAGATTAATGCTCCTGAAATTATCTTGAGAAATGAAAAAAGAATGTTACAGGAATCTGTAGATGCTCTTTTTGATAATTCAAGAAAATCATCAGCTGTAAAAGCAGATGGTAAAAGGGCATTAAAATCTTTATCTGATTCCTTAAAAGGAAAACAAGGTAGATTCCGTCAGAATTTATTAGGAAAAAGGGTAGATTATTCTGCTCGTTCGGTAATTGTTGTAGGGCCAGAATTAGGATTACACGAATGTGGAATTCCTAAGGACATGGCAGCTGAACTTTACAAACCATTTATCATCAGAAAACTGATTGAAAGAGGAATTGTAAAAACAGTAAAATCTGCTAAAAAAATTATTGACAGCAAAGAACCTGTAGTTTGGGATATTTTGGAAAATGTGATGAAAGCACATCCAGTTTTATTAAACAGGGCTCCTACGCTTCACAGGCTTGGTATTCAAGCTTTCCAACCTAAAATGATTGAAGGGAAAGCAATTCAATTACATCCACTAGCTTGTGCTGCATTTAATGCCGATTTTGATGGGGATCAAATGGCAGTACACTTACCACTAGGTGCAGCTGCAATTTTGGAAGCGCAAGTATTAATGTTAGCTTCACACAATATTTTGAATCCTGCAAATGGAGCTCCTATTACTGTACCTTCACAGGATATGGTACTTGGGTTGTATTACATGACTAAGGAGAAGCGTTCAACTGATGAAGAAAAAGTGAAAGGAGAAGGTATGACTTTCTATTCTTTGGATGAAGTGAAGATTGCTTATAATGAAAAGCAAGCTGATTTACATGCAATGGTTAAAATCAGAGTTACTGATACTAAAGGAAAAACTTCTTTAGTTGAAACTACTATTGGTAGAGTTTTATTTAATGAATTTGTACCTGAAGAGGTAGAGTATGTAAATGAGCTTTTAACTAAAAAAGCGTTAAGAAATATTATTGGTGATATCTTAGAAAGATGTGGTGTTGCTGGTACTGTTCATTTCTTAGATGCAATTAAAACTATTGGTTTTGATATGGCATTTAGAGGTGGATTATCCTTTAATCTTGGTGATGTAATTGTCCCTGAAGAAAAAGAAGGATTAATTGCTGATGCTAACAAAAAGGTAGATGAGATCAAGGGTAATTACGCTATGGGTTTCATCACAAATAATGAAAGATATAACCAAGTAATTGATGTTTGGACAACTACTAATGCAAGATTAACGGATACCGTTATGAGAAACATTAGTACGGACAAACAAGGATTTAACTCTGTATACATGATGCTTGATTCTGGTGCAAGGGGTTCTAAGGAGCAAATTCGTCAGTTATCTGGTATGAGGGGATTGATGGCAAAACCTAAAAAGTCTGGTGATCATGGAGAATCAATTATTGAAAATCCGATTACAACTAACTTTAGAGAGGGACTTTCAATTTTGGAATACTTTATTTCGACTCACGGGGCGAGAAAAGGACTTGCGGATACTGCACTTAAGACGGCAGATGCGGGTTACCTTACAAGAAGATTAGTAGATGTAGCGCAAGATGTAATTGTTACTGAACAAGATTGTGAAACACTAAGAGGATTAGAAACTTTTGCATTAAAGAACAATGATGATGTTGTTGAGTCTTTAAGTGATAGAATTTCTGGAAGAGTAAGTTTACATGATATTTATCATCCAAAAACTGAAAAGTTAATGGTTGCTTCATCTGATATGATTACTGCTCTTGTTGCAAAAGAAATTGATGCTGCAGGAATTGAAATGGTTGAAGTTCGTTCAGCATTAACTTGTGCTACTCGTAGAGGTATTTGTGTTAAATGTTATGGTAAATCATTATCAACTAATAGAATGGCGCAAGTAGGTGAAGCAGTTGGTGTTGTTGCAGCTCAATCAGTTGGTGAGCCAGGAACACAGCTTACGCTTAGAACCTTCCATGTTGGGGGTACTGCATCTAGATCTGAGGTTGATTCTTCTATCATTATTAAGAAAGATGGTAGATTAGAAATTGAAGATTTAAAAACAGTTAAAACAACTAATAAGGATGGTGATAAAATTGAAATCGTTATTAGTAGATCAGCTGAAACTAGAGTAATTGATGATAAGAATGGAGTAATCCTTTCTACAACAATTGTTCCTTATGGTTCTACAATCTTTATTAAAGAGGGTACTGTTAAAAAAGGAGATGTAGTTTGTGAGTGGGATCCTTATAATGCTGTAATTGTTTCTGAGATTGCTGGTAAAGTTGAATTCATGGATATTGAAGAAGGTGTTTCTTTCCGTACTGAATCTGATGAGCAAACTGGTTATCAAGAAAAAGTAATTATTGATAGTAGAAACAGAAAAATTTCTCCATCTATTACAATTGGTGATAAAAACTATAATGTTCCTGTAGGATCGCATTTAGCAGTTGAAGATGCAAGTAAGATTAAAGCGGGTGCTATTTTAGCTAAAATTCCTAGGTCGGCTGGTTCATCTGGGGATATTACAGGAGGACTTCCAAGAGTAACAGAAATGTTTGAGGCAAGAAATCCTTCTAATCCTGCTGTAGTTTCTGAAATTGATGGTTCTGTATCATTCGGAAAAGTAAAAAGAGGAAACAGAGAGGTTATTATTACTTCTAAGAATGGTGAAACTAAAAAATACTTAATCAAATTAGCTAAGCACATTTTAGTACAAGAAAATGATTACGTAAAATCAGGTACTCCACTTTGTGATGGTGTTATTACTCCTGCTGATATTTTAGCAATTAAAGGTGTGGTTACTGTACAACAATATATTGTAAATGAAATTCAAGATGTATATCGTTTGCAAGGGGTGAAGATTAATGATAAGCACTTTGAGGTATTGGTAAGACAAATGATGCGTAAGGTGAAGATTGCTGATTCTGGTGATACTTATTTCTTAGAAAACTCATTAGTAGGAAAAGAGAAATTTAATGAGCAAAATGACAAGATATTTGGAATGAAGCTTGTAGAAGATGCAGGAGATTCAGAAGATTTAAAAGCAGGACAAATTGTATCTCCAAGACAGTTAAGAGAAGAGAATTCAAGGTTGAAGCGTAAAGATTTGAAAGAGGTAGAAGCTAGAGAAGCAATTCCAGCTGTATCTATTCCAGTTCTTCAAGGTATTACAAGAGCTTCATTACAAGTTGATTCTTGGATTTCAGCTGCATCATTCCAGCAGACTACTAAAGTACTTAATGAGGCTGCAATTAATGCTAAGCGTGATCACTTAATCGGATTGAAAGAGAATGTAATTATTGGTAAGAAAATACCAGCAGGTACAGGTCTTGTTCAAGCTGCCGAAACGGTAGTTGGTTCGCAAGCAGAATACGATAAATTAATGAATCCTGATACTGAAGAGGTAGTTGAAACTGAAGAAGTTGAAGTTGTAGAAGCTGTAGAGACAACTACAACTGAAACAGAAACTAAAACTTCTGTAGAAGAGTCAAAATAATTATTATGTCAGAGGAAAATAAAAAGGACGGACTAAACATTGAGCTTACTGAAGAGATAGCTGAAGGAACTTATAGTAACTTGGCAATTATCAATCATTCTCCATCAGAGTTTGTGGTTGATTTTATCCAAATGATGCCAGGAATTCCTAAAGCAAAAGTAAAGTCAAGAGTTATCCTTACGCCTCAACATGCAAAGAGATTAATGAAAGCACTTGCTGATAATGTAAATAAATTTGAAAATCAGCATGGTGAAATTAAGGATGTTGATCCTGCTGCTGGAATCCCAATGAATTTTGGAGGACCAACACCATTAGCATAATCATTAAAGTCATAAAACTAAAAAAGCCTGCAATTTGCAGGCTTTTTTTATGTTCAATATTTTGATTTTCTTATCCTAAAAAAGAGTATTTGTAATCAGTAGCAGGTACAAATGTTTCTTTAATTGTTCTTGGAGAAACCCATCTTTGTAAATTTAAGATTGATCCCGCCTTGTCATTTGTTCCTGATCCTCTCGCTCCACCAAATGGTTGTTGTCCTACAACAGCACCTGTTGGCTTATCATTAATATAGAAGTTTCCTGCTGCATTTTCTAAAGCTTTAGTTGCGTACTCAGCAGCATATCTATCTACTGATAAAATAGCACCAGTTAATGCATATTCTGAAGTATTATCAACTAATACTAAAGTCTCTTCCCACTTGTCAGCATCATATACATAAATTGTCATTACAGGGCCAAATACTTCCTCAACCATAGTTTTGAACTTAGGGTTAGTCGTTACGATAAGTGTTGGTTCAATAAAGTAACCTACTGATTTGTCGTAATTTCCTCCTGCAATAATTTCAGCATCATCAGCTGTTTTCGCATAGTCGATATATTTAGCAATACTATCAAAAGCTTTTTCAGATATTACAGCATTTATATAGTTAGATGTATCATCAGGAGCACCCATTTTAAAGCTTTCACAATCAGCTACAATTTGAGTTTTTACATCTGCCCATAAATTACTTGGCACATAAGCACGAGAAGCAGCAGAACATTTTTGTCCTTGGAATTCAAATGAACCTCTTGAAATAGCAGTTGCTACTTCAGCAGCTACTGCCGATTTATGTGCAATAATAAAATCTTTTCCTCCAGTCTCTCCAACTATTCTTGGGTATGATTTATATTTTTCAATATTATTTCCTATTCCTTTCCAAAGCGTACGGAATACATCAGTACTTCCTGTAAAGTGTAATCCTGCAAAGTTTTTATCTTCAAATACTACATTTGAAATTTCTTTACCACTTACCGTTACCATGTTGATTACTCCATCAGGCAATCCTGCTGCTTGGAATATCTCCATGATTACTTGTGCAGAATAAATTTGTGTTTCTGCTGGTTTCCAAACCACTACATTTCCTAGCATTGCTGGTGCAGCACAAAGGTTAGCACAGATTGAAGTAAAGTTAAATGGCGTAAGTGCAAATACAAATCCTTCCAAAGGTCTGTGTTCTAAACGGTTCCACATTCCTGGTAATGATTCTGGTTGTTCTTTGTACAACTGACTCATGTATTGTACATTGAATCTAAAGAAATCAATCAATTCACAAGCAGCATCAATCTCAGCTTGCATTACATTTTTACTTTGTGCTAGCATAGTAGCAGCATTCAGTTTTGCACGGTAAGGCCCTGCTAATAAATCAGCAGCTTTTAAGAAGATAGAAGCTCTGTGCTCCCAGCTCATATTTGCCCATTTTTCACGGGCAGCCATAGCTGCATCAATTGCGTTACGGACTTCTTTTTCCCCTCCATAATTGGAAGTGCCAATTACATGTTTATGCTCATGGGGAGGAGTTAAATTTCTTTTATCATTAGTAAATACTTGTTTGTCGCCAATATACATTGGTACATCAACAGTAGTATTATACATTCTTTTGTATTCTGCTAGTAATTCAGTACGCTCAGGGCTTCCTGGTGCATATTCTTTTACTGGCTCGTTTACCGCAATGGGTACATTATAAAATCCGTTTGACATTTTAATTGTTTTTATTATAAAATAAGTTTGCAAATTTAGTTATTTGCTACTACTAAAAAAGTTCTTTTGATGAAGTTTTCAAAAACCCGACCAATCTATCGTATCTATCGCCAACAGCTCGGTAGTACACATATACATAGTAATCATTTCGGGTTTGGTAATGTGTGCCCTCAATAAATGAAATATCTACACGACTAGTACTTGTATCATTCAAAGCATAATGGTAGTTGTAATAGCCTTGTTTTAAATAGATAGCAGCTTCATATTGTTTTTGATTGGCATTGTAAGTTAGCTTAAATTCTTCTTTCAATTCCCAATCAGAAAACGCACCTAATAAATACAAATCACCATAACTGATGTTATCCACAGGTAATGTAAAGTGCACAAAAGCATAATCCGCCTCAATGGAGGATTTCCAGCCTTCTTGTGATTTGATGAGGAACTTTCCGTTAATGTCTGGCTCAATGGAATAACGGTCAAAAGGGCGTTTTATATCTTTAAATAAATGCACATGATTGTAGGTGCTATCATAAGTTATCTGCTGTATGCGTTCGGATTGATATCGCAAACTTTTCATATCAAAATGACGAAATTCATTGTTTGCCCAAAAGGTATTATCGTCTTCATAATCATACACCAATTCCTTGTTTTTCACAAAAATAGGAGTGAGGTCGGTTATCGCATTATCCTCTTTATTATTTTGTTTGATAGTAACTTTTATATCAGAAAACGGGTTGCCTACTGTTAAGTTAGGGTGCTTTATCGTAAAGTCAATTTCGTGTTTGGTGCTTCTGTCCTCAGCTAAAGTGGCACGCCTTACTTGGGCTTCAATACTTAATTTTGTTTCTAACACCATAAAGCGTTTGTAGGCAATTGTTTCTCCGCCTTGTTCCACTATTTTAAAAATATAATTTCCTGATAGGAGAGGTTTTATTTCCTGTGTTGGGAAACTAAAATTATAGTGTGTGTATTGTTGGATAGTATTAAAGGAAAACTCATAATCTGTTATAGGTTCATCTGTAAAACCACTGATGTATTCACTTTGCATTAAGTCGCTTTCAGTCCAGTCAGCATTACAATGAATGATGGTGTAGTAATAGTCCTTAATGTCAGCATCTAAATCATCAAAACTCACTAAAAGTTGATCTTCCGCATTTAAATTAAGGATTGGGAGTGAAAGTTCTTCTCCAGTTTTATGACAAAGTAAGGTTTTTATTTGTTTGTTAAAAATTTCATTTTTATAAATTATTACAATTTCTGGGCTCGCAATCATTGTTGTAATGCTACTGTCTGCTAGTGTATTGTCGGGGCTTGTTATTTCTTTTGTACTGCTATATGAAAACATGATAAAAGTACTGAAAAGTAATAGGAATAGAAAGTTGTTCAATCTCATTTAAAATTATGCTTTAAATAGGTAAATAATAACTGCAAATTTATACTTTTGCAGCCGAAAAATCTAATTTAAAAAGGATGTCTAAAGAAATAAGATTAAAAAAAGGGTTCAACATCAATTTACTTGGTAAGGCCGATAAAGTGTACGCGTCAGTAAAACCTACTGATAATTATGTAGTAAAACCTACTGACTTTCATGGATTAATTCCAAAGCTAGCTGTAAAAGTTGGCGATAAAGTGAAAGCAGGAACTGCATTATTTTTTGATAAATATAACGATAAAGTAAGTTTTTGCTCACCAGTAAGTGGTGAAGTTACTGCTGTTGTTAGAGGAGCTAAAAGGAAAATACTTGAGGTGGTAATTAAGGCAGATGCTGAGATTACTTACGAGAGTTTTACTACAGCTACTTCTGATAATATATCCAGAGAGCAAATTATTGAAACCATGCTGAAAGCAGGTGTTTGGCCATTTGTAAGGCAAAAACCTTATGATGTGGTAGCGAATCCTGCTGATATGCCAAAAGCAATTTTTATTTCTGCTTTTAATACAGCTCCTTTAACTATTGATAATGATTTCGCTCTTTACGGAATGGATGAATTGTTTCAAAAAGGATTGGACTATGTAATGAAGTTAACTACTGGTAAAACGCATTTGAATATTGATGGAAACACCAATCCTTCAAAAGTATTTACTGAGGCGAAAGGAGTTGAGATAAATAAAGTTAGTGGAGCACACCCTGCTGGAAATGTAGGAGTACAAATGCACCATATTGATCCTATCAATAAAGGAGAAGTAGTTTGGTACTTAGAGCCTCAAGATATAATTGCAATTGCAAGATTATTCACTGAAGGGAAGTATGATGTATCTAGAATTGTTGCTGTTGGTGGTGCGCAAGTTGCAAAACCAAGATATTACAGAACAATTGCAGGAGCATCAATTACTAATTTGCTTGCTGATAATTTGAAAGAAGGAGATAATAGAATTATTTCTGGTGATGTTTTATCGGGTCAGCAAATTGATGAAAACGGAACATTAGGTTTTTATCACACTACTATTACAGCAATTGAAGAAGGAAAAGAACAAGAGTTTTTAGGATGGTTTTTACCAGGAACGCATAAGTTCTCTGCTTCAAAAACATTTTTATCTTGGTTAACGCCTTCAAAAAAATATGCTTTAAATGCAAATATGCATGGTGAAGAGCGTGCTTATGTAATGACAGGGGAGTACGAAAAAGTATTACCTATGGATATTTACCCAACTCAATTGATAAAAGCATGTATGATTGAGGATATTGAATTGATGGAAAACTTAGGTATTTATGAAGTTTCTCCTCAAGATTTAGCATTGTGTGAATTTGTTTGTACTTCAAAAATTGAGGTGCAGTCTATTATTCGTCATGGATTGGATTTAGTAAGAAAAGAAAATAGTTAATATGAAATTATTTAAAAATATCTTAGAATCAGTAAAACCTCACTTTGTAGAAGGGGGTAAGCTTGAAAAAATGTATCCAGCATATGATGCTTTTGAAACATTTTTATTTGTTCCTGATCATACAACTCATGCAGGTTCTCACATTAGAGATGCAATAGATTTAAAAAGAACAATGATTACGGTTATACTTGCCTTAATGCCAGCTTTGTTTTTCGGAATGTGGAATGTTGGTCAATTACACTTTACAGCAATTGGTGAGTCGTTTACATTAATGTCAGCTTTTACTTTTGGAGCATTAAAAATGTTGCCATTAATTATAGTTTCCTATGCTGTAGGTTTAGGAATTGAATTTGCTTTTGCAATATCAAGAGGACATTCAGTAAATGAGGGGTACTTGGTTACAGGAATGTTAATTCCAATGGTTATGCCTATTGATGTGCCACTTTGGATGTTAGCTGTTTCAGTAGTATTTGCTGTTATTATTGGTAAAGAAGTATTTGGAGGGACAGGAATGAATATCTTGAATCCTGCACTTACGGCTCGTGCTTTCTTATTCTTTGCTTACCCTTCATTTATGTCGGGTGATAAAGTATGGATTAACACTGCTGATGGAACTACTATTGATGGTTTTTCAGGAGCTACACCTTTAGCTGATTTAGCGGCTAATATCCCTTTGGATATGAGTTTAATTGGTAGTTTTTTTAATGGAACTATTGCAGGTTCAGTTGGTGAAACTTCTTTTGTTGCTATTATGATTGGTGCGGTTATATTATTGATTACTGGTATTGCTTCTTGGCGTACTATGCTTTCAGTATTTGCTGGTGGATTTGCAATGGGATTATTGTTTAACCTTTGGGGAGCAAATGAGTTTATGAATATTCCTTCTTATGTACATTTATTATTAGGTGGTTTTGCATTTGGAGCTGTATTTATGGCTACTGATCCTGTAACAGCTGCACAAACTAATACTGCAAAATACATAGTTGGTTTCCTTATTGGGGTGTTAGCCATATTAATTAGAGTATTTAATCCTGCATATCCTGAAGGGATGATGTTGGCTATATTATTTATGAATGTTTTTGCACCACTTGTTGATCATTATGTAGTGAGCGCAAACATCAAAAGAAGATTAAAAAGAGTAAAAGCATAAATTATGGATGTAAATAAAAATTCGTACACTTTCGGTTTTGCTGCAATAATGGTAATTATTGTTGCTGCATTGCTTTCATCAGCAGCTATTGGGTTAAAACCTTTTCAAGATAGAAATGTTGAGCTAGAAAAGAAACAAAATATTTTAAGTTCTGTTGGTATTGCTACTGATAGAGATGGAGCTGAAGACCTTTATGACACTTACATTAAAAGTGAGTTAGTGCTTAATAATAAAGGAGAAGAAGTTGATGGTTCTGCTTTTGATATTGACTTAGGAGCTGAGGTTAAAAAATCGGCTGATGCACAATTATTACCTTTATTTATTAGTGAGGCAGATGGGAAAACAAGGTATATTATCCCTTTGAGGGGTAAAGGACTTTGGGGACCAATTTGGGGATTCATTTCTTTGGAAGATGACTTGAACTCAGTATTTGGTGCTGTATTCGATCATAAAGGAGAAACTCCAGGATTAGGTGCTGAAATTAATAAAGCATTTTTTCAAGATCCTTTTGCTGGAAAAACAATTTTTGATGGTGAAGAGTTTAAATCAATTACAGTAATAAAAGGTGGTGCTGCTGAAGGTGATATGCATGGAGTGGATGGAATTTCAGGAGGTACAATTACTTCTGATGGAGTTACGGATATGTTATCAGAAAGATTAACAATGTACTTGCCTTATTTCAATAAAATAAAGCCTGCTATTGAGGTGGATTCAGTTTTCTCTGCAATGGATTCAGTAGTTACGGTTAACGATTCAATAATAAATTAAGAACATGAGTAAAGATTCCTTATTTTCTAAAAAGAACATGAAATTATTAAGCGATCCGCTTGATGATAATAATCCGATTACTGTACAAGTATTGGGTATCTGTTCAGCATTGGCAATTACAGTACAGTTAAAGCCGGCAATTGTAATGGCAATTTCAGTATTGGTAGTGCTTTCTGTTGCGAATGTACTTGTTTCTTTAATGCGTAATTTGATTCCTTCTAGGATTAGAATTATTGTACAATTGGTAGTAATTGCTGCTTTAGTAATTTTGGTAGATCAAGTGCTAAAAGCCTTTGTATTTGATGTAAGTAAAGAGCTTTCAGTTTTTGTTGGGCTTATTATTACAAACTGTATCATCATGGGTAGATTGGAAGCTTTTGCAATGGCTAACAGCCCTGGCAAAGCGTTTTTGGACGGTTTAGGAAATTCATTTGGTTATGGAATGATCCTAATTATTGTTGCTTTCTTTCGTGAGCTTTTAGGTTCAGGAACTTTATTTGGTTACCCAGTATTCGAAAACTTAGGTTTGTATGAATTGGGTTATGAAAATAACGGAATGATGATTTTACCTCCTATGGCATTAATCACTTTAGGGGTTGTAATTTGGGTGCAAAGAGTTAGAAATAGTAAATTAGTAGAATCTAAATAAATAGTAATATGCAAGAATTAGCAAATATATTTATCAAGTCAATTTTTATTGACAATATGGTATTCGCCTATTTTTTAGGAATGTGTTCCTATTTGGCGGTATCCAAAACAGTTAAAACATCAGTTGGTTTAGGTGCAGCAGTAGTATTCGTTTTAGGAATTACTATTCCTATGAATTACTTACTAGAAAACTATGTATTGAAAGAAGGTGCTTTAGTATGGTTATCATCTGATTTAGCTTCAGTTGATTTATCTTTCTTATCATTCATTATGTTTATTGCGGTAATTGCATCTATGGTACAATTGGTTGAAATGGTGGTTGAGAAATTCTCTCCAGCATTATACAGCTCATTAGGTATATTTTTACCACTTATTGCGGTAAACTGTGCTATTTTAGGAGGTTCACTTTTTATGCAAGAAAGAGCATATACATCTATAGTTGAGGCTACAGTTTTCGGATTGGGTTCAGGTGTAGGTTGGTTCTTAGCAATTGTAGGAATTGCAGCAATTCGTGAAAAGATCAGATATTCAAATGTACCACCAGCTTTAAGAGGGTTAGGAATTACCTTTATTATTACTGGGTTAATGGGGATTGCATTTATGAGTTTTATGGGAATTAAATTATAATTTCAAAAGAATATAAAGAATGATATTATTAAGCATAACAACAGTAGTAAGTAGTATAGTCGTTTTCCTTTTGGTTATCCTTACTTTGGTAGGTGTTTTACTTTTTGTGAAAACAAAATTAACGCCTTCAGGTAAAATTACGATTAAGATAAACGGAGAAAAGGAAATTGAAGTAGAGGGAGGAAACACGCTACTAACTACTTTAAGTAATGAAGGTATTTTCTTGCCTTCAGCTTGTGGTGGAGGTGGTACTTGTGTGCAATGTACTTGCCAAGTTCATAGTGGTGGTGGAAGTATTTTACCAACTGAAGAACCTCACTTTTCTCGAAAAGAAGTAGCTGATAATTTCCGTTTAGGTTGCCAGGTTAAGGTAAGAGAGAATATGGAAATTGATATTCCTGAGGAAGTATTTGGAGTGAAGAAATGGGAGGCAACAGTAGTATCTAACTATAATGTAGCTACTTATATTAAAGAGTTTGTTGTAGAGATTCCTGAAGATATGCCATATGAGGCAGGTGGGTATATTCAAATAGAAATTCCTAATTGTGAAGTTCCTTTTTCTGAAATGGATATTAAAGCACATCCTGAAGATCATCCTGGTGAGCCAGATAAATTTGAGAAAGATTGGGCTGAAGGTCCTTTTGGAATGAGAAACTTAGTCATGAAAAATGAGGATGAAGTAACTAGAGCATACTCTATGGCTTCTTACCCTGCTGAAGGTAGAAATATTATGCTAAATGTTAGGGTTGCTGCACCGCCTTTCGATAGAGAAAAAGGTACTTGGGCTGATCTTAACCCTGGAGTTGCATCATCTTATATTTTTGGGCGTAAGCCAGGAGATAAAGTAACTATTTCAGGGCCTTATGGAGAGTTCTTTATTAATGAGTCTGATGCAGAGATGGTATATATTGGTGGTGGAGCTGGTATGGCGCCAATGCGTTCTCATCTTTATGAATTATTTAAAACACTTAAAACTGGTAGAAAAGTTTCTTACTGGTATGGAGGTAGATCAAAAGCTGAACTTTTCTATATTGAACATTTCCGTTCATTAGAAAGAGATTTCCCTAACTTTAAATTCTACTTAGTTCTTTCTGATGCACAAGAAAGTGATAATTGGGTGGAGATGAAAGATGTAAATGATACTAAAGGGGATGGTTTTGTTGGTTTTGTACATAATGTAGTGATTGAACAACATTTAAAGAAACATGAAGCTCCAGAAGATATTGAGTTGTATTTCTGTGGACCGCCAATGATGAATCAAGCAGTTATCAAAATGGCAGATGATTGGGGAATTCCTGATGAGAATGTAAGATTTGATGATTTTGGTGGCTAAGCCACAATTATTCAATGTAACAATGGATTAATATAACAATGAAAGCCGAGCATTTGCTCGGCTTTTTTGTTTTAATTGCGCCACTAATTTAAAAATAGGACTATGATGAGATTAATGATTATTTTACTAAGTATCCCTTTTGTAATGCAAGGGCAGAATTCTATTAAGTGTACTACTTCAGAAATTAATAAAAAATATTTTGAAGAGAATCCTGAAGCTAAAAAAGAAAGAGAGTGGTTGAATAAGCAATCACGATTGGCTGAGTTAAATAAAACGGCTGAGTTTACCTCAATAACTATCCCAATTGTATTTCATGTTAATGATGCTACAAATCCACAAAAAGTAACTTTAGCGCAAGTACAATCAGCAATAGATATTTTAAATGAAGATTTTAATGGACTAAATTCTGAGTTCAATAATTTGCGCCCTGAATTTCAAGGGATTGCTTCAAGTCTTGAAATTAATTTTTGTTTGGCAGCTATTGATCCTGATGGAAATGCAACTAATGGAATAACTTACCACTATAATAGCTATAACGGAAGAGAGCCAAATGGGAGTGGTGGTGCCGTTAAAGCAGTGTCAGTTTGGCCTTGCGATAAATACCTTAATGTTTGGATTGTGAATGAAGTGGAAGATGATGCTGATTTGTATTATTCTGGGTGGGCATTTTATCCCTCAACTAGTTTGGCTGACCAAGGGCTTGATGGGATTGTTTACAATCATAGATACCTTGGGTATGGTGAGGGTTCTTCTGATGTTTCAGGGCCTACTTCTTGGCAGGCAAAAATGGCAAGAGTACTTACTCATGAAGTAGGGCACTATTTGAATTTGATGCACACATTTGCCAATTACTGTACTTCTCCTGGTGATGAAGTTTCCGATACTCCTCCAGTGTATCATCATGGATCTAATAATTGTGATCAGAACTGGACACTTTGTACTGGGGTTACAATCGTTAATGATGAAAATTATATGGATTATACTGATTGCCCGTCAATGTTTACTGATGGACAAAAAACTAGAGCATTAACGGCTTTAAATTCAACAGTAGGATACAGGAGTAATTTATGGTCTGCAGCTAATTTAATTGCGGTAGGTTGTCAATCCGTTACTGCTATACAGCCTGAAATAATAAAAGATAAAACGCTATTAAAAATTATTGATATTTTAGGGAGAGAAACTAAACCTACAATCAACACACCACTTTTCTATATGTATGATGATGGAACGGTAGAAAAGAAAATTATAATCGAATAAAGGGGTCGTCAATCGTTATAATACAGCCATCAGTTGTCGAATTATAGCTATCAATTGCCGTAAAGGGTTTGTCAATCGTTAAAATATAGCCGTCTATTACCGTATTATAGCCATCACTTGCCGTAAAGGCTTTATCAATCGTTAAAATATAGCCATCAATTGCTGTATTATAGCCGTCAGTTGCCGTAAAGGGTGCGTCTGTTGCCGTTCAGGTTCTCTGCAATTACTAGATAAGAGAAATTAGCAGATAACTACTTTTTAAATTTTCCCTCATACAGTTCTATCCAATCATTTGGGCTCATTTTTGTGCTAAGTTCAGCAATAAGTTCAAAAGGGATTTCTTCTATCTTTTTAAAACGAATACAGCTTTTTCCCATATCTAATTTGCGTGAACAATGTTTTGGGTATTCGCTTACAAACCATTTCATTAATTCAGGGTTGGCATAAATCCCCATGTGGTAAAGGGCAATAAAATTCTTTTGTGAGGCAACATTCATAAAAGGAAGTGGTAGCTCAGGTTTACAGTGGTAGCCATCAGGATATGTTGAGTGTGGAACTACCCAAGCTGGCATTCCATAGCCTAATTGCTCGGTAAAACCATTTGGTAAATTCTTACTAATTGTGCTAATTAGTTTTTGCATCACTGCTTTTCTTTCCTCAGGGATATTTTCCAAATACTCTGAAATACTATTGGCTTTAATTTTCATTTTCCAAAGATAAAAAAATAGACTTTAGTAGTGAGTATTAAGATATTAGATTTTTTCTAGCAACTAACAACTATTAACTAACAACTATCATTTACCTTTGCCCTATGAAAAATATTCTCTATTTATCCCTCTTCATCTTTTGTTCTTGTTCAACTTCTGATAACAGAATTTTAGTAACGAATACTGGAGAAACACAAGGTACTTATTATCATATCAAGTATTTATCCCCTAAAGGAAATAGCTTTAAAGCTCAGCTTGATAGTTTGCTTACTGAAATTGATAGTTCGGTTTCTATTTACAAACCTTATTCTATTATTTCTCGCTTAAATGCGGGGGAGCAGCTTATTACTGATGAAATATTTAATCTTGTTTATTTTGATGCCGTTCATGTTGGTGTTAATTCTGGGGGCTATTTTGATTGCACTGTTTCTCCTTTGGTAAATCATTGGGGATTTTATAATAAAGGTGACAATAAAGCGTATGTTGATTCATCCTTAGTAAAGAAAATTATGCGCAACATTGGAATGCATAAAACGAGTTGGGCTGATAGCACAGTTGTGTTAGAAAAAGGGGTGAGATTAGATTTTAATGCAGTTGCACAAGGTACTTCTGTTGATTTAATTGGGGAGTTCTTGGAAACAAAAGGGATTAGTAATTACCTTGTTGAAGTAGGCGGAGAGGTGAAAGCAAGTGGTAGAAATGCGGATAATAATATTTGGCGTATAGGAATAGATAAGCCCTCAGTAGAAATTGATGTAAATAATCGCTTTCAATTTATTTTAGATTTGGAAAATAAGGCTTTGGCTACATCTGGTAATTATAGAAAGTTTTACGAAAAAGAGGGTGTTAAATATTCCCATACTATTAATCCGAAAACAGGATTTCCTGCACAAAACCGTTTGCTAAGCGTTACTGTTATTGCTGATGAATGTTCCTTGGCTGATGCGTATGCTACAGCATTTATGGGAATGGGTGTTAAAAAAACAAAGCAATTAGTACAGCAGCTGGATGATGAGTTGGAAGTGTATTTGGTTTTTACGGATAAAGATGGAGAATGGAAAACTTATATAAGTCCAGCAATGGTAGAGCGAATAATTAACTAAGCGTCTTCATTTTTACATTTCTCTTCTGGTGATGCTCCACATAATCCACAAGCTTCACCTTCTTTATTTAGGAATGGACTTTGGCTAGCACAAGTGCCTGAAAACTTCCCGTTTTTTTTCAATAGTATTTTAATTCCGATACCTGCAAAAACAAATACTAAAAGTCCGATTGTAATTAAGAAAATTGGTAAAAAGCTCATTATAAATAATTTGTTGCAAAACTACTATAAATGCAAGGATTATTTAAGTTTGTAAAGTAAAATTATACTATGGAAAACAAAACAAAAGCTTTTACTCGTTTACTAACTATTATGGATGAGTTAAGAGAGCAATGCCCTTGGGATAAAAAACAAACTATGGATAGTTTGCGCTATCTTACCATTGAGGAGCTGTACGAACTTTCGGATGCTATTCTAGAGAAAGATATGCCTGAGATAAAGAAAGAATTGGGTGATGTACTCCTTCATATTGTGTTTTATGCGCGTATTGCTTCCGAAACAAACGATTTTGATATTGCAGATGTGATGAATAGTATTTGTGATAAATTGGTGCATAGGCACCCTCATATTTATGGTGATGTAAAAGTTGCTGATGAAAAAGAAGTAAAAGCAAATTGGGAAAAATTAAAACTAAAAGAAGGAAATACATCAGTGCTTGAGGGCGTACCGAAATCCTTGCCAGCTATTGTAAAAGCTTTCCGTATTCAAGAAAAAGTAAGGGGTATTGGTTTTGATTGGGATGATAAGTCTCAGGTGTGGGATAAGGTATTGGAAGAAATAGAAGAGTTAAAGGTAGAAATAAAAAAAGGAGATAATGATAGAATAGAATCAGAATTTGGTGATGTACTTTTTGCCTTAACCAACTATGCTCGTTTTATTAATGTTAATCCTGAAGATGCTTTGGAAAGAACAAATAAACGCTTTATCAAGCGTTTCCAAATTATGGAAAATGAGATAAAAGAAAAAGGATTGGACTTGTCAGAAATGAGCTTAACAGAAATGGATGTATATTGGGAAAAAGCAAAATTGCAGTATTTGAATAAGTAAGATTGTAAAAATAAATTTATTGGGCATTAAACCTTTTTAAATACCTTTGCTCTAAAGTTCAATTAAAAAAACAAAAAAATGAAAAGAATATTACTATCCACTCTTGCTTTTTCAATAAGTATAGTGGCATTTGCTCAAACCTTTAATGGTTTTGCATTGTACAATAAAGCAGGGGAAAACACTACTTATCTTATTGATGAGGGGCAGCAAATCGCTCATACTTGGAATATGTCCTCAGAATGTAATTATACCGTTCAGTTAAAAAGAAACGGAAACTTAATAAGAGGCATAAAAAATAATGGAAACACATTAAATGGTGCTGCTGAAGGGGGTAAAGTGCAAGAAGTTGATCCGCAAGGAAATATTGTTTGGGATTATACTTATTCTAGTGCTGATTATTTAAGTCATCATGATTTAACTTTGGTGAATGATAATGTATTAATTACAGCTTGGGAGGTGAAAACTGCTGCTGAGGTAAATGCTGTAGGTTATGATAATTCATCTTCTGATAAATGGCCAACTCATTTTATTGAATTGGCTGATGATGGAAATGGTGGGGCAACTATTGTTTGGGAATGGCATATCTGGGATCATATGATACAGAGTACTGATGCTACTAAACCTAACTATGGTGTTATTGAAGATAATCCTCAATTAATTGATATTAATATGATTGCTGCTACAGGAGGTCCTGGAGGGGGAGGTGGTGATTGGTTCCATGTAAATGGTGTAGATTATAATGAGGAGTTAGATCAAATTGTTTTTTCTTCTCGTCATGCTTCTGAAATTTTTATTATTGATCATAGCACAACAACTGCACAGGCAGCTTCTCACACTGGTGGGAACTCTAATATGGGAGGTGATATTATGTACAGATGGGGAAATCCTTCTAACTATAATACTGCTGGTACGCAAGTAATCCCAAATGCAGTGCATGATGCGCGTTGGATTGCTAATGATGGAAGACCAAATGCTGGTTTTTTACAAATATTCAATAATAGTGGGGTGAGTAATTCAGTCTCAGCAATTGATGGAATTGAAACGCCTTGGGATGCAACTACAGGAACTTATTTAAGAACTACTGGTCAAGCATTTGGTCCTGCTTCTTATACTACACGTTATGAATGTGGCTATGGTTCTGCTTCAGGACAATCCGCTTCTGATAGAATGTCAAATGGAAATATTTTTGTGAATGCTTCTTCTGGTCAAGGGGGTGCAGGTGTCATGTATGAAGTGGATTCAGTTGGTACTTTAGTTTGGGGACCTTATGGTGCACAGTCCAATAAAGCATTTCGTTATGAATGTGATTATCCAGGAATTATTGCTCTGGAACAATACATGACTTCTACTGCAACTACATCTTGTTTTGATGCAACTGCCGTTACTGAAAATACTATTGCTGATGAGTTAACTATTTACCCTAATCCTACTAGAGATGTGCTAACTATTAGTTTTGAATCTGTAACTTTACAGGATATAAATATTAATGTAATGAATTCATTAGGGCAACAGGTATATGCTTCTACTTTTAATAATCATATTGGTACTTTAAATGAGAAAGTAAATTTATCTTCTTTTTCTGAAGGACTTTATTTTGTAAAGATTACTACTGACAAAGGTCAGTCGGTTACTGAAAGAATTGCACACATAAAATAAAATGCTAAAAAAGCATTTAATACTTTTTGTATTTGCTGTTTTAGTACAGTTCACTGGTTTTGCACAAAGCAGTTTCTATGCAGTAGATTCCCTCAGGGAAATCCGTATTTACTTTTATGATGCCGATTGGGATTATCAATTGGATAGCCTATATGTAGAGGGCGATAATGAAAGAATATTGGCTGATTTAATTATTGATGGCTCAACTTATGATAGTGTAGGCGTGCGTTATAAAGGCTTTAGTTCTGTTTCAGTTAATCGGGTTAAAAATCCTTTCAATATTAAGTTGGATTATGTCATTGATGGGCAAGATCATCAAGGCATAGATAAACTAAAGCTATCCAATGTTTATCAAGATCCTTCCTTTGTAAGAGAAGTACTTACTTATGAAATTGCTGCAGATTATCTGCCCTCAGCAAAAGCAAATTATGCAAATGTGTATGTTAACGATACCCTTTTGGGATTATATACTAATGTGCAGGCGGTAAATAAGGATTTCTTAAACGATCATTTCGGAAATAAATACAATCCATTTTTTAAATGTAATCCTGAAAATTTGAATGTGAGTCCTGGTGGTGAAAATGCAAACTTAAGCAACACTCATGGTACTGATAGCTTGGATTATCAGCCTTATTATGATATAGAATCCGATTATGGTTGGGACGCACTTTATAACCTAATTGATACTTTGAATAATTATACCGATAGCATTAATAATGTGTTGAATGTGGATAGAACCCTTTGGTTGCATGCCTTAAATTACACGCTAATTAATTTTGATTCTTACATTGGGTACGGACAAAATTATTATCTGTATAAAGATAAAACAGGTCAGTTTAATCCTTTGTTATGGGATTTGAATATGTCCTTTGGTAGTTTTCGTTTAACAGATGCTTCTTCTATTTATTTTAATGGCTTTGATATTAATCAGGCACAAAATATGGATCCTTTGTTACACCATACTCAAATTTCAGTTGCACCAAGACCTTTACTTAGGAACTTGTTTTTAAGTGAGCGTAACCGAAAAATGTATTTGGCACATGTCCGTACAATTGTAAATGAGAATTTTGCAAATCAGAACTATGCTGTAAGAGGGCAGCACTTTCAAAACTTGATTGATACTAGTGTTCAGAATGACACCAACAAGTTTTATTCCTATGCTGATTTTATTACAAATCTGAATAATTCTGTAACTTTGGTTACTGCTGATTGTCCAGGAATTACAGAATTGATGGATGCCCGAACTACTTATTTAAGTACTTATACTGGCTTTAGTGGTGAGCCAACTATTGCTAATATTTCAAATAGTCCTCAAAACTTTGTTGCGGGTGATGATGTTTGGATTACTGCTAATATTACAGATGCTACTGAGGCTATTTTGGGCTATCGTTTTGGGAATAATATGGCCTTTAAAACTACTGCTATGTTTGATGATGGAAATCATAATGACGGGACTGCAAATGATGGCGTTTATGGTGCCAAAATTTCAAACTCTGCTAATGTGGTTGATTACTACTTGTATGCTGATAACGATTCTGCTGGGGTATTTTCTCCTGTTCGTGCCGCTTATGAGTTTTACAGTATTCAATCCCAATTACAAATGGGGGATGTGGTTGTAAATGAAATCATGTCCAATAATGTGAGCAGTGTTACGGATGCAAGTGGCAAGTTTGAAGATTGGATAGAATTATACAATACAACAAGTTATCCAGTTTCTATGGCTGGTTTATTCTTAACTGATACTTTGGGCTTATTGCACAAATGGGAATTGCCGAATCAAACTATTCCTGCAAATGGTTATGCAATTATTTGGGCGGATGAAGATGGAGGGCAAGGGGATATGCACGCCAATTTTAAATTATCAAATTTAGGGGAACAACTTATTTTAACAAATGCTGATAGTGTGGTTATTGATTCTATCACTTATTTAACACAAGCAGATGATGTGGCTTATGCACGCTCACCTAATGGGACTGGACCTTTTGTAATGCAAGCCCCAACTTTTAAGGCTAACAATGATTTTATAAATGCAATTACTGAAAAACAAGAACTCATAAAAGTATATCCTAATCCGTTTTCGGAGGTTTTAAAATGGAATAGCTTAGAAAATGTTGAAGTGAGAGATATACTGGGTCAACTTATTTATTCTGCTGAAAATACAAATCGCATTGCAACCTCAAATTGGAGATCAGGAATTTATTTCATACATTTGAAGGATAAAAACCAAACGATAAAAGTCATTAAAATACAATAATATGAAGAAAATACTACTTTTAATAATGAGTGTAATTGCATTGCAATTAAACGCCCAAACGATTACAAATTATTCAACTGCTGATGGTTTGCTAAGTGATTTTGTAGAATGTATTGATGCAGATATAAATGATAATATCTGGTTTGGAACTTCAATTGGAGTTCAAAAGTTTGATGGTTCAAATTGGACTACTTACACTACTGCTGATGGTTTGGTAAATGATAATGTGAAAGTGATTTCATCAGCTAGTAATGGTGATGTTTGGTTTGGTACTGATTTTGGGGCTAGTCAGTTTGATGGTACAAACTGGGTAACTTATAATAATACGAGTGGTTTAAATTCTAGCCAGGTAAAAAGTATTGATGAAGATGCGAATGGTGGTATTTGGGTAGGAACAAATTTGGGAGTATCTTATTTTGATGGTACAACTTGGACTTCTTATTCTTCACCTGATTTGCATTGGAGTGGTGTAAATGCTACTGCTTTTGATAGCAATGGTGATGTTTGGTTTGCTTCTCCTTTAGGGGGGACTACTCATTTTGATGGGACTACTTTTACTACTTATGATACAGCCAATGGTTTACTTTCGCAATATGTAACAGATATTCTTGTAGATAATAATGATAATAAGTGGGTAGGTACTTCAAGCGGAATGTCTGTTTTGGATGCGTCCAACACAACTTTTTCCCAGCATACGCAAATGTATTTATTACCTCCACCTGATACTTTAAACCCTGTTGTTGATATTGCTTTTGATGCTGTTTGGGGTTATGTTTGGACTGCTATTTATGTAGGTTACTTAGCTGAGGGAGGTGTCGCTATGTGGGATGGTAATCAGTGGATTGATTTTGATGTTTCTGATGGATTGGCAGGGCCAAATGTAAAAGGCTTGATAATTGATAGTCAACATACGGTTTGGGTAGCTACAAGTACAGGAGTTTCTGCAATAATGTTTCCTGCAATATCAGTTATTGCAACTGAAATTTCAGCATTTAATTTATTCCCTAACCCTAGTAATGATGTGTTATATCTAACTAATGAAAATCAAGATGTTCAACAGGTTAAAATGTATAATAATTTGGGTGCTTTAGTCTATGTAAATAATAATAATCAGCCAAACTATAGTATTGATGTTTCTTCTTATGCTCAAGGTTTATACTATGTTAATATTCATTGTTCTGATGCTATTATTCGCAGGAAAATAGTGATTAAATAATTATAGTATTTTGAATGCCTAAGATTGAGTTTTAGTTTTCTGTCTTAAGTATTTATATTTTCTAACTTTACAAAAAAATAAAATATGCGCAAAGTACTCTTGATTATAGCCTTTATTGGTCTTTCCTTATCTTCTTTTTCACAGGATGTTTTTGATGTTGGAGTGCGTAACATTGAAATCTTTTTTAGTCAAACAAACTGGGATGATTCATTGGATGTTTATTACGCAAATGGTTTGGGTGAGCGCTTAAAAGCTGATTCTATTTTGATTGATGGAGTAGCGGATCAAAATGTAGGAATAAAATACAAAGGGAACAGTTCTTACAATGTGAATAATACTAAAAATCCAATGAACATAAAGTTGGATTATATCAATAACGGACAGTCAATTGATGGTTATAATGTACTGAAATTATCTAACGGATTTAGAGACCCGTCTTTTGTGCGTGAAGTGTTGAGTTATGAAATGGCAAGGGAGTATATGCCTTCCCCAAAAGCAACTTATGCAAAAGTTACTGTTAATGGTACTTTAATCGGCCTGTATACTTGTGTGCAAACTATTAATGATGATTTTACCAATGAAAATTTTTATGAGCGTAAAGGGCCTTTCTTTAAGGTAGATAATACAGGTATTTCAGTGCCAGGTTGCTCAGGTCCTTTAGGGATTTTGGAACATTACCCTGATACCAATTGTTACCAAAGAGCCTATGAAATGGAATCCACTAACGATTGGACTGAATTAGGTAATTTCTTGGATACCTTAAATAATCATTTTACTGAGGTGGAAAATGTAATGGATATTGACCGTACTCTTTGGATGATGGCTTTTGAAAACCTTACCGTTTCTTTGGATGGCCCTATCAATTCTATTCCTCATAATTTTTATTTATTTAAAGATAATAATGGTCGTTTCTCTCCTTTGTTATGGGATATGAATATGGCCTTTGGAACCTTTACCAATGGCTTACCTAGCCCTGTACTTACTGCAGATTTGCAAGAGCTAGATATTTTCCATAACAGTAATGATGCAAGTAATAGATTAACGACTCAAGTCTTTTCTTCTGATAGATATAAGCGAATGTATGTAGCTCATATGCGTACAATTTTGAATGAACAATTTGCAAATAATAATTACAGTACAAGAGCTTCAGCTTTGCAACAATTAATTGATGCAGATGTAAATACTGACCCAAATACTTTTTATTCTTATGCTGAGTTCAATAGCAATACAACTACTTCTGTTTCTAATATTATTGGGATTTCTGAGCTGATGAATACTAGAACTTCACACTTGCAAGGCTTAAGTGAGTTCACGGCAGCTCCACCAGTTGTTACTAATATTGCATCTAACCCTGCAGTTGTTTTGCCACATTCTACAATTAATATAACTGCTGAAATTTCTAACTCCAATTATGCGTATTTGGGTTACCGTTATACTTTTGCTGATAAGTTCGAAAAACTACAAATGTATGATGATGGTATGCATGGTGATGGTAGTGCTGGAGATGGTGTGTTTGGAGCAACTATTAATGTTGATGCTCGTGATGTACAGTATTATTTTTATACTGAAAATACGGATGCAGGAATTTTCTCTCCTGAAAGAGCTGAAAAAGAATTTCATCAACTACCTGTAGTTAGTGGTTTAGTGATTAATGAAATTATGGCAGGGAATTTTTCAGCAATTGCTGACCAGAATGGTGAATATGATGATTGGGTAGAGCTCTATAATGGAGGTGCTAGTTCAATAAATTTAAACGGGTTTCACTTATCAGATAATAAAAATGATTTAACAAAATGGACATTCCCTAATGTTACTATTCCATCCAATGATTATTTAATTGTTTGGTGCGATACAGCTGGAGGTACACAGAGCGGTTTGCACACTACTTATCGCCTTTCGGCCGACCAAGAGGAAGTATATTTAAGTGATCCATCTGGAAATACAATTGATGCCGTACATTATGTAAATATGCCAACTGATGTAGCGTATGCTCGTGTTCCTAACGGTACAGGTGCAATGCAATATCAAACCGAGACTTATGATGCAACTAACCAAGTTGCTTCAGGTATTAATGATGTGAATGTTAGTGGGAATATGAGAGTGTATCCTAATCCCTCCAACAATAGAATTTATATTTTGGGTGCTACTGGGGGGGTGAGTATTTTTAATATGATGGGACAGAAAATTTTCTCTGAAAATGATACAAAATCAGTAGATATTAGCAATTGGGAAAATGGAATTTACTTTGTAAAATCAGGAAATTCTGTAGTTAAAATTATAAAACAATAATCATGAAAAATATTTTAATTATTTGTGCAATAGCAATAGGATTTACTGCTTGCGAAAAACCAGCAGGAGAAGGAGGTACTTCAGTAATTGAAGGAGAATTAGCCTATTTTGAAATTACTTTTAATTCTACAACTCTACAAAATGATACGCATTTCTATCCAAAAGCAGGAAAGGATATTTTTATTATTTATTCGGATGATGAAGGTAGTATGTATGACGATAAGTTTGAAACAAACTATAATGGAAAGTATCATTTTGAATATTTAAGAAAAGGTGATTATACTATATATCTTAACAAAGACACTACTATCTCTACTGGTCCTAATTCAGACTATTCTTATGATATTCCTGTTTTTAAACATATCAAAATTACAGATAATAATTCGGTAAATACTGTTCCTGATTTTATTATTGATGACAACTAACTAAGTGAGTAATTTACCTGCCATAATTTCAGAGTTTTTACCTATTTCATTGGATGAAATGGATGATGTAAAATTGATGAGTCGTACCGACACTAAGTTTGCTTTTAAGGCAAATAAAATGCCTTTGCTTTTGCAAGAGCTATTGCCTTTCTACAGAATTTTAGCAATTGATGGAAAGCTTATTCATGATTACAAATCCCTTTACTATGACACTGATTGTAGAAAATTCTATTTGGATCATCATAACGGAAGGGTAAATCGTAACAAGATTCGTTTTAGAGAATATGTAGGCAGCAAACTAACTTTCTTGGAGATAAAGCTGAAAAATAACAAAGGGAAAACAATTAAAAAAAGAATGAAAGTGGATGGGATTACAAATCAACTTTCAGAGAAACAGCAAAACTATATTACTAAAATTATTGGGAAACCTATGGATGTAACTGCTAAACAGTGGATTAATTTTAGCAGAATTACTTTTGTGCATAAAACTCAAAAAGAAAGAATGACAATGGATGTTAATCTTACTTTTGAAAACGAAAATGAAAAAGGGGATATGAAGCATATTGTTATTGCTGAGGTAAAGCAGGAGCGTATGAGTAGGTCTTCTGATTTTATGCGTATTGCAAAAGAAATGTATATCTTGCCCATCCGTATAAGTAAGTATTGCATGACTACTTTGGCCTTAAATCCAAAGTTAAAAAAGAACAACTTTAAAGAAAAAGTATTATTTATTAATAAATTAAAACAAGCGTAAATGGAACTATTAACAATTTTATTGAGTGGATTTGGAGATTTTTTAGGAACTCCAATTTTTGACTCAGAAGATTTTTGGAAATTACTTACCAAAACAATTTTCAACCTAATTATCATCACTACTATTATCAGGTATATTTACTATCCTGTAACCAAAAATAAGGATTATTTATTTACTTATTTCCTGATTAGTTTGACGGTATTCTTGCTCTGTGTACTACTGGATAGTGTAAAGCTACAACTAGGTTTTGCTCTTGGGCTTTTCGCTATTTTTGGTATTATCCGTTACCGTACCGATCCTATTCCTATTAAGGAAATGACTTACCTATTTTTGGTAATTGGTATATCGGTAGTGAATGCTTTGGCGAATAAAAAGATTAGCCATGCTGAGCTTATTTTTGCTAACCTTATGATTGTATTTGTTACTTTTGGAATGGAGCGTATTTGGCTCTTGAAAGGGGAATCTCGAAAGAATGTAATCTATGAGAAAATCGAATTGATTGTTCCTGAAAGAAGAGAAGAGTTAATTGCAGATTTAAAAGAAAGAACAGGAATTGATATCATTAGAGTTGAGGTAAGAAGAATTGACTTTTTAAAAGATACTGCTAACTTGCGTATTTTCTATTATGAGGACAGTACAAAATAGTATATTCCTTTTATTATTTTGCTCCTTATCGGCTTTTGCTCAGGAGAATGATTTCCAATCTTGGTATTCAGTTTCTCTGAACAAGAAAATCATAAAAAAAACAAATATTGCTGTAAAAACAGGTTTGCGTTTAAGAGAGAATTCATCTCTTTATGCTAAGCAGTTTACGGATGTAAAAATCAAGCGTAAATACAATAAGCGTATTTCCTATGCTGTGGGTTATCGTTATATCAACAAGTGGAATATTGCCCTTGATATTGCTAATCAAAACCGTTTTTATGCGGATGTTAATTATAAAAACAAACTCAGCAAACGCTTTTCTTATTCAGTACGGAATAGGTGGCAAACGCAAGGTGATTTGTATGGCTATAAAATGACCTTACGCCAAAAATTTGCACTGGACTATAACATCCGAAAAACAAAACTAAGCCCAAGTGTTGCAACTGAATATTTTTTAACTTTGGAAGATGGAATAAACAAGTTGCGTTCCACCATTGCTTTGGGTTATCCCTTGGCTAAAAAGTTGGATTTTGAATTAGCGTATAGAATTCAAAACGAGTTTTATGTAAATAATCCCACAACTCTTTTTATCTTTGAGGGCAAACTAGCTTACGATTTATAATGCAAGAAAAAAAAATACAACTTTCCTTTATTACCGCTCATCTTTCTGAGTTAAGCGAACAAGAGCAGCAATTAGTTGCCAATGCTAAAACTGCACTCAAAACGGCTTATGCACCTTATTCTGGTTTTTTGGTTGGGGCAAGTGTCTTGCTCGAAAATGGCGAAATTATTAATGGTAGCAATCAGGAAAATGTAGCCTACCCTTCAGGATTGTGTGCCGAGCGTGTTGCCCTTTTTTATGCGGGAGCAAGATATCCTGATGTAAAAGTAAAGACGATTACTGTATCTGTTCTATCTAAAAACTTTGAAGTAACTGATGTCGTTTCTCCTTGTGGTGCGTGCAGGCAAGTTATGGCAGAATATGAGGATAAACAAGAACAGTCAATAAAAGTAATTTTACACTCTCCAACGGATGAGGTGCTTATTGCCAATACGGTTGAAGATTTATTGCCCTTTATGTTCAAAAGCCCTTTGCTTAAAAAGCATTAGTTTCCTTATCTTTACCCCATGCATATTCTTGATACCCCAATTGACTTTTTGAAAGGTGTCG
>Ga0233426_10000753_pt1 | contig 32602 bp, 28 predicted proteins | sample SI_118_April2016_6_FD_179875 | JGI IMG/M metagenome (GOLD analysis project Ga0233426, IMG submission 179875) | Seawater microbial communities from Saanich Inlet, British Columbia, Canada - SI_118_April2016_10_MG | ecosystem: Environmental > Aquatic > Marine > Inlet | place: Canada: British... | reverse complement strand
ATTTTGTTTTTTTTTTTTTTTTTTTTTTTCAAATGCAAAGATACATTTTATGAATTGAGTTTTTCTTTTATTGTATAGTGTTTTACATTGTCTTTTGATTTTATAATCAGCTCACCAATAAAACCCGAGAGAAACAATAAAGTCCCTAAAATCATAGAAGTTAGCGCAATGTAGAACCAAGGATTGTTGGTGACTAAAATAGCACTTGTGCCCTTGTATAATTTGTACAGTTTTATAATGCCAATATAAAATGCTGAGATGGTACCAAATAAAAACATAAAAGTTCCCCAAAGCCCAAAAAAGTGCATGGGTCTTTTTCCAAATTTTGATAGAAAAGAAATAGTAATTAAATCTAAAAAACCATTGACAAAACGTTCCATTCCAAACTTGGTAACCCCGTATTTTCTTGCTTGATGTTGTACTACTTTCTCACCTATTTTAGTAAAACCTTCGTTTTTTGCTAAAACAGGAATGTAACGATGCATCTCTCCGCTCACTTTTACGGTTTTAATAACGATATTTTTATAGGCTTTTAATCCGCAGTTAAAATCGTGTAATTTTAATCCAGAAGTTTTTCTGGCAGCCGCGTTAAATAATTTTGAAGGAATGTTTTTTGTAATGACGTTGTCGTACCGTTTCTTTTTCCATCCAGAAATCAAATCGAAATCTTCTTTGAAGATTAAATCATAGAGTTCAGGGATTTCATCGGGATTGTCTTGTAAATCGGCATCCATTGTAATCACAACAGCACCTTGGGCCAATTCAAAACCTGCATCCAAAGCTTGTGATTTCCCGTAATTTTTCTGGAAGCGAATTCCTTTTACGGACTTGTTTTCTTGAGATAGTTTTTCAATAACGTTCCAAGAACGATCGGTACTTCCATCATCAATAAAAATAATTTCATATAAATAACGATTGGATTGCATGACTTTTGCAATCCAATCGTGTAATTCTTGTAAGGATTCGTCCTCGTTAAGAAGTGGTATGACTACCGAAATATCCATAGGTTAAAAATTAAAGCGAATTTCTGAAGAAACAAAAGTAACTCTAATTCTACTTTTTACCTAGAAAGGAACCTTTTTAACTTGAATTTAGTAATTTTCTTCTTCTTTCTTTTTTAAGATTAAAGCAATCAATAATCCTGCAATAGAACATATTGCTAAAGTTGAGAAGTATCCTTTTATTTGGGATACAATAGAAAAATTATCCTGATTTCTAATCTCTTCAATAGTGATGTCTACCTGATCCATTGGAACATTGAAATTCTCCATGGCTTCCGTTGTTTTGAGAATCGTTAATTCTTTAACGGTATCTTGTAGTTCAGGATCTATTATTGTAAAAAGTAAAAGTGTAAAAAGTGTTGATAATAAAAGAGCCAATGCATTAGAGATAAAGAAAACAGTAAAACCTTCTTTAAAGCTCATGAGTCCTGCTTGTGCTTTTTTTAGGCTTCCCATTACCCAAAATGCGTTTACAAAAAAGCTGATAATTACAAAAATTAAAAACCAATAGCTTACGAAGAAGTTGATGTCAATTGCATAGGCATATAGTGTTAAGAATATTAAAAATATGCCGTAAAATAATCCAAAATTCTGCCCTTTTGATTTGATAAGTTGATTCATTAGTTTTTTTTTAGTTGATGCTTACAAATGTATTAAATTCCTTTTGATGTTTTTTAATGAATATTAAAAACAATTGATTAGTAGTCAAACTTTTAGAAATGTTACATAAATTTTGACATTTTTTTAACGGTAGAATTAAAAATAGATTGTAAATTTGCCGCGGCAAGTTCTACACAACTAGCTCCCTTTGAATCCTCCAGGGCGGGAACGCAGCAAAGGTATTAGGTTGTAGCAGTGTGATGTAGGTAGCTTGCCATTTTTTGTACCTCAAAGTTTCGTTCTAGATTGAGCATTTCTTTCCGCTTTCTTTCTTCTATTTGTACTGAAACTCTAAAAGCTATTGTTGTAACTTTTACAATTGTTTATAAAACATAAAAAAATACTTTTATTCCAGATATAAAATTGTGTTTGAGTGCCTATCTTTGCTTTTGATAGAGAAGCGATTTTTTTTTTTGTAGCACATACAATAAAACATGTTGAAAACCGCTTTAAAACAAACATAAACATTGAATTTACAACTAAATACATTCCTATGAAATTTTTTATCGATACTGCAAACTTAGATCAAATAGAAGAAGCACAAGCTTTAGGTATTTTAGATGGAGTAACAACCAACCCCTCTTTAATGGCCAAAGAAGGAATTACTGGACAAGAAAACATCATCAATCATTACAAAGAAATTTGTGAATTAGTAGAAGGCGATGTGTCTGCTGAGGTAATTGCAACCGATTTTGATGGAATGGTAAAAGAAGGAGAAGCTTTGGCTGCCTTAAACCCACAGATCGTGGTAAAGTTACCAATGATAAAAGATGGAATAAAAGCCTGTAAATACTTCTCTTCAAAAGGAATCAAGACCAATTTAACCTTAGTTTTTTCGGCAGGGCAAGCATTGTTAGCTGCCAAAGCAGGTGCTACCTATGTGTCTCCTTTTATTGGTCGTTTGGATGATATTTCTACGGACGGACTGAATCTAATCTCAGAAATCCGTTTGATTTATGATAATTACGGATTTGAAACTCAAATTTTAGCCGCATCTGTGCGTCACACCATGCATATTATTGATTGTGCAAAATTAGGTTCAGATGTTATGACAGGACCTCTAAGTGCTATTGAAGGTTTGCTTAAGCACCCTTTAACCGATATCGGATTGGCGAAATTCTTAGCAGATTATAAAAAAGGAAACTAGAAAGTTTTTCGTTTTTAGTGACTCACTTCTAACAGATAACTTTTTAAATCTTTAAAAAAGGTTTAAAAAAATGTACCCAAAAAAAGAATTAGCACAATTGGTTATTGCAGCCTGTCATCAATTTGAAATTGATACGGTTGTTATTTCTCCTGGTTCACGAAATGCGCCATTAACCGTTGGTTTTTCAAATCATAAAGATTTTAAAACGATCAGCCTTGTTGATGAACGTTGTGCTGCTTTTTTTGCATTGGGTATCGCTCAACAAACCAAAAGACCTGTTGCCGTTTTATGTACTTCAGGGTCTGCATTGTTAAATTATTATCCCGCCATTGCAGAAGCTTTTTATAGCAACATTCCATTGGTCGTTATATCTGCCGATCGCCCAAAACATTTGATTGATATTGGTGATGGACAAACAATTCGGCAAGAGAATGTCTTTGAAAACCACATTTTATTTTCGGCAAATTTAATCGAGAACCCAAGGTTCAAAGCTCGGAATTCTCAGTTAATAGGAGAGGCTTTACAAATAGCTACATCCAATCAAGGTCCAGTGCATATAAATGTTCCTTTTGATGAACCCTTGTATGAAACAGTAAAGACGTTAGATACTTTTCATTTTCCTCATATTTCGATGAGTTCTGTAGATAATTCACACGTAAATTATTCTTTTTTTGGGGATGTTTGGAATGCTGCCAAGAAGAAAATTATATTGGTAGGCGTTAATTATCCGGATGAAAAAATAAACGAACTTATTCATTTTTATGCTGAAGATCCTTCTGTTTTAATCCTTACAGAAACCACTTCTAATTTGCATCATGAGAATGTAGTAGATGCTATCGATCAATTGATCTTTTCTTTAAGTGATGCCGAATTTAATGCCCTGCAGCCTGAGGTGTTGATTACTTTTGGGGGCATGGTAATTTCCAAAAGAGTCAAGCAATTCTTACGAAAGTATCCTCCAAAACACCATTGGGACATCGATTCGAAAAAAGCAACTAATACCTTTTTTTGTCTCACAGAATTTATTCAACAAGATCCAATTGCTTTTTTTGAAACCTTTAACAAACAGGTTTTTAAAGTAGCAACGGACTACCAACAGAAATGGTTGCGATTACGAGATGAGAAAAGAGTCAAACATCACAGATATTTGTCTAAAATTGAGCATTCGGATTTTAAAGTCTTCGAACAGGTTTTAGAAAGTATCCCAGCACATTCGAATCTACAAGTAAGTAACAGTGCTATTATTAGATACGCACAGTTGTTCTCTATAAAAAAATCGATCAATGTTTTTTGTAATCGCGGTACAAGTGGGATTGATGGGAGTACGAGTACTGCAATTGGAGCCGCTTTTTCAAGTGAAAAGCAAACCGTTTTTGTTACGGGTGATTTGAGTTTCTTTTATGATAGTAATGCCTTATGGAACGCACACATTCCTGCTAGTTTTAGAATTATTATCATTAATAATTCAGGAGGAGGTATTTTTAAAATCATTCCAGGTCCTTCGACCACTAATGCAACAGCTTATTTTGAAACCCCACATTGCTTAACTGCAGAAAATTTGTGTAAAATGCATGGTTTTGAATACCATGTAGCAGCAACTACCGAAAACGTAGATAAAGAATTGCTAGGATTTTATGCACCCTCAGAAAAGCCAAAGATTTTAGAAATTTTTACGCCAAGTGCAAAAAATAATATAGTTTTAACAGCATATTTTAAATATATAAAGTAATGGATTTACAAGAAGGAGATAAAGTGCAGCTCATTATAGAAACCGAAACCAATTTAGGATTTACGGTTTTAATAGATGAGGAATATGACGGTTTGTTATATCGAAATGAAATTTTCCAAGATTTGGAAGAAGGCATGGAAGTTACTGGATATATAAAAACACTCAGAGAAGATGGTAAAGTAGATGTTTCATTACGACCACAGGGTTTTAGAAATGTAATCAATTCAGATGTAGACAAAGTACTTCACAAGTTGGAAGCGAGTAGAGAAGGGTTTGTTTTATTGACTGATAAAAGTTCACCAGAATCGATTCGATTTCAAATGCAAATGAGTAAAAAGGCATTTAAAAAAGCTGTTGGAAACTTATACAAGCAAAAACGAATTACTATTGAATCAGATCGAATTGTCTTAATAAAAGCGTAAAATATGATAAAAGCGGATTGGAAAACGGTTAAAGAATACGAAGATATTACCTATACAAAGTCGAATGGAGTTGCAAGAATTGCCTTCAATAGACCCAATGTTCGGAACGCGTTTCGACCAAAAACAACCAAAGAATTATACGATGCCTTTTACGATGCAGGCGAAGATGTAAACATTGGTGTTGTCTTATTGTCTGCAGAAGGACCAAGTACCAAAGACGGAGTGTATTCCTTTTGTTCAGGAGGTGATCAAAAAGCCCGCGGACATCAAGGCTATGTAGGAGATGATGGCTACCATCGTTTAAACATACTCGAAGTACAACGATTGATTCGTTTTATGCCAAAAGCAGTAATTGCTGTTGTTCCAGGTTGGGCAGTAGGTGGAGGTCATAGTTTGCATGTTGTTTGCGATTTAACATTGGCTTCAAAAGAACACGCTATTTTTAAACAAACAGATGCAGATGTTACCTCATTTGACGGAGGTTATGGTTCAGCGTATTTGGCAAAAATGGTAGGTCAGAAACGAGCTAGAGAAATTTTCTTTTTAGGAAGAAATTACTCGGCACAAGAAGCTTATGAAATGGGCATGGTAAATGCTGTAATTCCGCATGAAGAATTAGAGGATACCGCATTTCAATGGGCACAAGAAATTTTAGAAAAATCGCCAACCTCTATAAAAATGTTGAAGTTTGCTATGAATTTAACCGATGACGGTATGGTGGGACAGCAAGTTTTTGCTGGTGAAGCCACCCGATTGGCCTATATGACCGAAGAAGCAAAAGAAGGAAGAGATGCTTTTCTAGAGAAAAGAAAACCTAATTTCCCTAAAAAGTGGATTCCATAAATATTTTTTATAGTCCTACAAGCTCACAATATAAGTTGTTGCGTCGAGTTGAAGTATAAATGTTTAAAATGTATGAAATCACAAGTAGTTACTTTTTTAATACAATGTCCAGATCAAAAAGGATTGGTTGCTAAAATTACAAATTTCTTTTACGAAAAAGGGTTTAACATTTTAAGTAGCCAACAGTATGTGAATTCCATTGAAAAAAGATATTTCATGCGAATTCGATTAGATGCGGAGGAAGCAAATATTTCTAAAAAAGCCCTTGAAGAGTGTTTTTCAGAAATGGCAAAACCTTTACAGCTAGATTGGTCTGTAAATTTTGGCAGAGTAAAACAAAATGTTGCCATTATGGTCTCACATACAAGTCATAATTTATATGATTTGCTAGCACGTCAAAAAGAAGGGAGTTTAGAATGTAATATTAAGTTGATTATTAGTAATCATGATAAATTGAGACCTATCGCAGAAATGTTTGGAATTCCGTATCATTATTTACCAGTTACAGCAGATACAAAATTACAGCAAGAATCTCAAATCATAGCATTGCTAGCGTCAAACGAGATCGATTTGGTGATTATGGCAAGGTATATGCAAATATTATCTTCCGATTTTATCAACCGTTATCCAGAGAAAATTATTAATATTCATCATTCTTTTTTACCTGCATTTCAAGGTGCAAATCCCTATAAAAAAGCCTATGATCGTGGTGTGAAATTAATTGGAGCTACGGCGCATTATGCTACAGAAGATTTAGATGAAGGACCAATAATTGTGCAAAATGTTGAATCAGTAACACACGATAGCACCCCGAAAACTTTAAAAAAAATAGGAGCAGATATTGAAACGTTGGTTTTGTCAAGAGCTGTAAACTGTCATTTGCAAAGTCAAATTATTGTTTCTGGGAATAAAGCGATTGTTTTTCCGGAGGTAGGAGAGTGATTTAAATGAAGAGGTATACGAAAAGAGTTTCTCCAAAGAGGGGGATTCAGAATTTATAAATTGTACATACTATTTTGAAGATTATCTGTATTGGGCGCAATTACGCAAAACACATTGAAGAATTGGCGAATGAAAGACCCGAGCATCCGGTGGTTTTTTTAAAGCCAGATTCTGCTATTTTACCGAGGAAAAACCCCTTTTTTATACCGCCATTTTCAGACGATATTCATTTTGAAGTAGAGGTTTTGGTGAAAATTAATAAAGTTGGAAAACACATATCAGAAAAATTTGCATTTAAATATTATGATGAAATTGGTTTGGGAATCGACTTTACCGCACGCGATGTGCAGGCAAAATGCAAAGAAAAAGGCTTGCCTTGGGAAAAAGCAAAAGCCTTTGACGGTAGTGCAGTAGTAGGGGAATTTTACCCAAAAGAAGCGTTCGAATTAGAAAATTTAAAATTTCAATTGATCAAAAACGGTGTGCTTGTTCAAGATGGAAATACTAAGGAAATGCTCTGGAAAATCGATGCATTAATTTCGTATGTATCACAATATTTCACCTTGAAAAAAGGAGATATTATTTTCACGGGAACACCAGCAGGAGTAGGACGTGTTGTAGAAAACGACGTTTTAGTAGGAACCATTGAAGGGAAAGAAGCCTTTAATATTAGAGTAAAATAGCACGTACATTGATCACGCTTCAAAGTCAACACAGCGAGTGTTCCTTTTAGAAATCAAAATAAAATGAAAGCAGAAATTATAACGATTGGAGACGAGATTTTAATCGGTCAGATTGTAGATACAAACTCACAGTGGATTGGAACTGAATTGAATAAAATCGGCGTTTCCGTATACCAAATAACCTCTATTCAAGATGATAAGCAGCACATTTTAAACGCATTCAAAGAAGCGCAAGAAAGAGCTGATATTGTTTTGATTACCGGAGGATTAGGCCCTACTAAAGATGACATTACAAAACATACCATTGCCGAATTTTTTGAGGACACGTTAGTTTTAAACGACGAAGTTGTTTCTCATATAGAAGCGTTGTTTAAAACCTATAACATTCCTTTTGGCAATCTAAATCGTTTGCAAGGAATGCTGCCTACAAAGGCAACCTACCTTAAAAATGAAGTAGGAACTGCCCCTGGAATGTGGTTTCAAGAAAACAATACTGTTTTTGTCTCGATGCCCGGTGTGCCCAATGAAATGAAGCATTTAATGCGGAATTATGTGCTGCCGAAAATTCAACAAGAATTTAAGTTGCCCTTTATCATTCATAAGACTATAATGACCTATGGACAAGGTGAAAGCATTGTTGCAGAAAGAATCGAAGATTTTGAAAACAACTTACCTTCTTATATCAAACTAGCCTATTTGCCAAATTATGGACGTGTTCGATTGCGATTGACGGCAAAAGGCAATGATGAGCATGTTTTAGAAGATACCTTAGCAACTTTAATTGAGCAACTGTATCAGCTCATACCAGATATTATTGCAGGTTTAGATGAAACGGGTACGATTGAGCAAAAAGTGGGCGATTTATTGAAAGCGAGAAATCAGACAATTTGTACCGCAGAAAGCCTCACAGGAGGAAGTATTGCAGCACATTTAGTTTCCGTTCCTGGTGCTTCTGCCTATTTTAAAGGGAGCTTAGTAGTGTACACAGCATTGTTAAAGCAAACACTTTTAGATATTCCAAAAGAATTCATTGAAAAACACCGTGTTGTGAGTCCTGAAGTTGCCCAGCAAATGGCGATCAATGCAAGAGCAATTATGCAAACAGATTATGCGGTTTCAGTAACTGGAAATGCAGGCCCAACCTCAGATGTGAATACGGAAGGTGTTGGATTGGTATACATTAGTATTGCTTCCAAAAAAGGGGTAACAACACATGACTTTAACTTTGGGCAACCTCGAGATAAAGTCATCAAAAGAACTGTAAACAAAGCACTTGAATTATTATCGAAAGAAATTCAAAAAAATTAGCGAATATGTTTTGTTGGAACTTAAAAAAATGTGTAAATTTGCACCTCGTTTAGAGATAATACAATAAAAACGACCCAGAAGAGATGTCTAAAGTTTGTGAATTAACAGGAAAAAAAGCCATGGTAGGAAACAATGTTTCTCATGCTTTGAATAGAACAAAAAGAAAATTTAACGCGAATCTTATGACGAAGCGTTTCTATATACCAGAAGAAGATAAATGGGTTCGCCTAAAAATATCTGCATCTGCGTTAAAAAATATTAATAGATTAGGTATTTCTGCAGTTATTAAGGACGCGAAAGCGAACGGATTTTTAACGAAGTAATCTCACCTCAATAAACATATACAGAGATGGCAAAAAAAGGAAACAGAGTTCAAGTGATATTAGAGTGTACAGAACACAAAGCTACTGGTCAACCAGGAACTTCAAGATACATCACAACAAAGAATAAGAAAAATTCTCCTGATAGAATGGAAATTAAGAAATTCAATCCTATCTTAAAGAAAATGACAGTTCATAAAGAAATTAAATAATTAGAACATGGCAAAGAAATCAGTAGCATCGTTACAGACTGGATCAAAAAGATTAAGTAAAGCTATAAAAATGGTAAAATCTCCAAAAACAGGAGCTTACATGTTTGTAGAAACAATTTTAGATCCTTCTAAAGTAAATGACTTTTTAGCTAAAAAGTAATCACTTTACACATAAAATATTTAAAGCTACTTTCTGAGACAGAAAGTAGCTTTTTTTATATCTTTACATTTCCGCTAATCATTTGATACCGAAAACGCGCTTCCAACAGATTAGATAGTGGCATCCCAATGCTCTATAGGTTCTGTGGATGTGATTTTAGAAGGTAAGAAATAGTACAAATACAAATCATGAGTTTTTTTAAAAACATATTTTCAAAAGAAAAAAAAGAAACCTTAGACAAAGGGCTGGAGAAAACAAAAACGAGTTTTTTTTCAAAACTATCTAAAGTTGTTGCTGGAAAATCGAAGGTAGACGACGATGTTTTAGATCATTTAGAAGAAGTTTTGGTGGCCTCAGATGTAGGTGTTGCTACTACCTTAAAAATTATTAATAGAATTGAGGAACGTGTTGCTAAGGACAAATATGTTGGTACCGATGCACTCAACGAGTTATTGCGTGAAGAAATCGCCGGATTATTATCTGAAACCAATCTTGGCAACGAATCTGAATTTACAGTTCCTACGAGCAACAAACCCCATGTTATTATGGTGGTTGGTGTAAACGGAGTGGGTAAAACAACTACGATTGGTAAACTGGCAAGTCAGTTTAAAAAACAAGGCTTAAAAGTAGTCTTAGGCGCAGCAGATACTTTTAGAGCTGCTGCTATTGATCAATTACAAATTTGGGCAGACCGAACCGATGTGCCTATTGTTCGACAAGAAATGGGTTCCGACCCAGCCTCTGTGGCTTTTGATACACTTACCTCGGCCGTTACACAAGGTGCAGATGTGGTGATTATTGACACTGCAGGGCGTTTGCACAATAAGGTGAATTTAATGAACGAACTCACAAAAATAAAAAGGGTCATGCAAAAAGTAGTTGCCACTGCACCGCATGAAGTCTTGCTAGTACTAGATGGTTCTACGGGCCAAAATGCTTTTGAACAAGCGAAACAATTTACCAAAGCAACCGAAGTAACTTCTTTGGCAGTCACAAAATTAGACGGTACTGCAAAAGGGGGCGTTGTGATTGGAATTTCTGACCAATTTCAAATTCCTGTAAAATACATTGGTGTTGGTGAAGGTATTGACGACCTACAAGTGTTTAACAAACATGAGTTTGTAGATTCTTTTTTTAAGTAAGCTACCAAAAACAATATTCCACATTATTTTTATATACAAAGAACTGCTCGCTGCAGTTCTTTTTTTTGTTTTTAATAATATAACAATATAACTATGATTTGATTATATTTTTTAATTTAAAAAATAAAAAGAACATTGGTTTGGTGGGCAATGCTGGTCAATTCAATATAGGTAAAACCACATGATACTATTGCACCTTTACTTTGTATAAAGTTACTTTTTTTATTTATTATCTTTGAGAAACAAATATTCTCATGAAAAATAGCCTCTCTTTACTCCTAATCGCTCTTTTTTTAGTTGCTTGTCAACAAAAAACGCCAATACCTATCTTTACAAAATACAATGAAACAGATGCATTAGAAAAACAGCAAGCGCATGAAAACAAGCGCATGCAGTTTCAGCTTTTCCAATCGAAACACATCGATTTAAACGACGTTTTTAAGCCTTTCGAAAAAGAACTTTCTGCCTTCTCAGAAGCCAATTACGAGGCGTTAAAACCCTTAATTTTAGAACAAGACATTCCGTCACTCCAACAAAGTGTGAAAGCAGGAAAACTGACTTATGAAAAACTGACCTTGTTCTATTTATATCGAATTCGGAAATTTGAAAGCGATTCGACATTGTCTTTAAATAGTATTATTTCATTAAATCCGAAGGTATTAGCGCAAGCAAGAGAGAAAGACAATAACAAAGTGTCAGACTTGTTTTTTGATATTAGTGTGTATGGGATGCCTATTTTATTAAAAGACAATATCAATACCAAAGACATGGCCACCACAGCGGGTGCCGTTGCGCTGCAATACAACGATACTCAAAAGGATGCTTTTATTGTTGAGAAATTAAAACAAAACGGCGCATTAATTTTAGGGAAAGTAAATTTAAGTGAATGGGCCTATTTCTTTTGTTCGGGTTGCCCTTTGGGTTATTCCGCAATGGGGGGACAGACTTTAAATCCCTATGGACGCGCTATTTTTGAAACTGGAGGCAGCTCTGCAGGAAGTGGGGTAGCAGTAGCGGCAAATTTTGCCGTGGCAGCTGTTGGAACCGAAACTTCAGGATCCATTACTTCTCCTTCGAGTCTGAATTCTGTCGTAGGGCTGAAACCAACCGTAGGAGTTTTAAGCAGAACGGGTATTGTACCCATTTCTTCCACCTTAGATACGCCCGGACCCATGACCAAAAACGTCACCGATAATTACATTCTCTTAATGGCAATGTTAGGATTGGACAAAGTAGACACCGCTTCAATAGACTACGAATTTGATGATGATGTTGAAATAGAAACTCCCTTAAAAGGAAAAAGAGTTGGGGTGTTAAAATCCTTATTAACCGATTCAATATATGCAGAGACAATCGATATCCTGCGAAAATCAGGTGCCGAATTGATCACAATTACACCCCCCAAATTTTCATTTTCGGGTTTTATTACCTTGTTGAATATTGAAATGAAACATGATTTACCAAAATATTTAAAGACTCATGCCAGCAATACTGTGAATATTAACAGTGTACAAAGCGTCCTCGATTTTAATAGAAATGACAGTTTGTTACGAGCGCCTTACGGGCAACAACTTTTTGAAGGCATTGTAAATGACTCCACTACCTTGGCACAATTGGAAGTGATAAAGCAACAGTTACAATTGGAAGGAGCAACGTATTTCAATGCTTTAAACACTGAGAATTTGGAGGCGATTTTATCCATAAACAATTATCATTCAGCTATGGCAGCGGTGGCAAATCACCCTACTTTAACCGTGCCAATGGGATATAAAGAATCTGGCGAACCGATAAGTTTAACATTCATTGGAAAGCCTTTTACAGAATTAAAATTATTTGCATTGGGCTATGCATTTGAGCAATTGACAAAAGCACGAAAAATGCCGAAGAAGTATCAATAACCAATTCATTTTGCATAAAAAAAAGCGAAGTTGATCAACTTCGCTTTTTTTAAAAGATATTATGTATGTTTCTTAAATCCCTAAAGAAGTAAACAGTTCCGTTAATCTTGGTTCAGAAGGTCTCGGTGCATTTGCATCAACGATATTTCCGTTTGGATCTACTAAGATAAATCGTGGAATTCCGTTTATTTTATAAGCTTTTTGAAAAGAAAAATCTTTTCCAGACCAAAGTTGAATTCCGCCCATTTGTCTAGCCTTTACAAAATCTCTCCATTTCTTTTCCGCAGCTTCCCAAGAACCTCCATTTCTTCTAGATTCATCGGTAGAAATACTTACAAATTCAATGTTTTTATTTTTATATGCGTCTTCTAATTTTTTTAAATAAGGAATTTGTTGAATGCAAGGTCCACACCAAGTAGCCCAAACATCAATATATACATATTTTCCTTTAAAAGAGTCTAATGATTTTTTACCGCCCTTATAGGCAACATAATCCGTAAAGGCAGGGGATGGTGTTCCCGGCGCATTTTGTAGATTTTCGGCATAGGCCTTTTGGAAAAAATTGACCATTTGTAAACTTTGATTCTTGGCATCTACTGACAAGGTACTGTCTAAATTGTTATATGAGCCAACAATGCTATCAAAATCTTTTTTCAAGCTCGCCACTTTTGCGTCAAAAGATTGTTTGTCTAGTTTTAAGATCAATGCAGGATCTCCAATACTTTGACTCATTGCAATTTGAGCTAAGATATAATTACTATTGTCTGCACCTGTACCTGTATAATTAAAACTTGTCATGAATACTTCTGCATCTCCAGTAATCTGAATATCAAACCCATTTTTAAGATACAAAGGAGCTCTTTTAGCTTGGGTTGTTTGAAAGGTATAGATGTCTGCTTTCTCAACTTTTAAAGTATCACTAAAAGAACCATCTGTGTTGATTTTTATAGTTTTAAGAATACCTGTTCTGCTGCTAATGGTGATTAAAGAATCTTTGTTGTTCTCTAATTTACCTGAAACTTTAGCATAGTCCTTAGGAGGTCCTTGTGCACATGATGTTAAAATAGTGATACATAAAAGTAATATTCCTAATTTTTTCATTCTTTAAAATTTAAATTTGACAGCAAATATAGTATATTATAGAATATAAATAGTTAAAATTAGTTGCGTATGCACTTTCAAATTTGCATTTTTGATAAACAATTCAACCGCTATGAACACAATTCATTATATCGATCCACAGCCGCTTGATTTAGCGAAAATTCAAGAAATTATTTCTTCGGACGCAACATTAGCATTGTCAGATGTTGCCATTCAGAAAATAGAAAAATGCAGATTTTATTTGGATAAAAAAATGAAATCGATTTCGAAACCTATTTATGGAATCAATACCGGTTTTGGTGCCTTGTACAATGTGAAAATTGCAGGCAATAATTTACAGAAATTACAAGAGAATCTCGTTATGAGTCATGCTTGTGGTACGGGTGAAGAAGTGTCTCCTGAGATTGTGAAAATGATGTTGCTTTTTAAAATTCAATCGTTGAGTTTTGGGCATTCGGGAGTGCAATTAGCTACTGTTAACCGCTTGATTGATTTTTATAATAATGCTATTTTTCCAGTCGTGTATTCGCAAGGTTCTTTAGGAGCATCGGGGGATTTATCGCCTTTGGCACATCTGTCGCTACCATTGATTGGTTTGGGGGAAGTATGGTACAAAAATGAAAAAATTACAGGAGAACAATTATTAGAAATTTTCTCTTGGGACAAAATAAATTTACAATCCAAGGAAGGTTTGGCATTGCTAAACGGAACCCAGTTTATGTCGGCTTTTGGAATTCATTGCTTGCTGCAATCTCACAAGTTGTCTTATTTGGCAGATTTAATTGGAACGCTTTCTTTGGAAGGTTTTGATGGAAGAATAGAGCCTTTTAATGAATTGATCCATTATGCAAGACCCCACAACGGGCAAATTAAAACAGCAGCAAGAATTAAAGACTTTTTACAAGGCAGTGCATTGATTTCGCAAGAAAAGCAACATGTTCAAGATCCGTATTCTTTTCGATGTATGCCACAAGTACACGGTGCAACAAAAGATACCATTCAATTTGTAACCAAGACTTTTTTAACGGAAATAAATTCAGTGACCGACAATCCCAATATTTTTGTGGAAGAAGATGCTATTATTTCTGGAGGAAATTTTCATGGCCAGCCACTCGCTTTGGGGCTCGATTTTTTAGCGATAGCAATTGCTGAATTAGGGAATATTTCTGAAAGAAGAACCTATCAATTGGTTTCTGGGCACCGTCATTTACCGCCGTTTTTGGTATCAAATCCAGGATTAAATTCAGGATTTATGATTCCGCAGTATACGGCTGCGAGTATTGTGAGTCAGAACAAACAATATGCAACGCCTGCAAGTGTTGATTCGATTGAATCGAGCAATGGGCAAGAAGATCACGTTTCTATGGGCGCCAATGCTGCGACGAAGTGTAAAAAAGTAGTGGATAATTTACAAAATATTTTAGCAATTGAACTCTTTACGGCTTCTCAAGCATTGAGTTTTGGGAATGGAAAATCGTCTCCCTTTTTAGAATCTATGGTAGGATTGTTTCGACAAGAAGTTTCGATCGTGCAAGAAGATAGGGTGTTGCATTACGACATTGCCAACGCCTCAAAATTTATTGCTTCTTTAGAAATTGATTTGAAGGAATTATTTGACTAAAATAATGTAAAAAAAAATCCCAAACGGTTGTTTGGGATTGTAGTCTTAAGATTCAGAAGTTGTTTCAGAACTTATTTTTGGAGTCGTTTCCGTTTCCGTTCTTATTTCAGATTTTTTCTTTCCTTTCTTAATTTTGATTGTCAATTTGCCTTTTGCTTCGTTTAGATCCATGGCAATGGTATCACCTTCGGAGAGTTTAGAATTAACAATTTCTTCTGCTAAGGCATCTTCAATGTATTTCTGTATGGCTCTTTTAAGTGGTCTTGCACCGTATTTCTTATCAAAGCCTTTCTCTGCTATGTAATCTTTTGCTTTGTCGCTTAGGTGTAACGTATACCCTAAATCTGCGATGCGCTGAAGTAATTTATCCAACTCAATATCGATGATGGAGTGAATGTCTTCTTTTTCGAGCGCATTAAACACAATGACATCGTCAATTCTATTTAAAAATTCTGGAGCGAAAGACTTTTTCAATGCGCCTTCAATGACCGATTTTGCGTGTGCGTCTGCTTGTGCTGTTTTTGATGAGGTTCCAAAACCAACACCACCGCCAAAGTCTTTTAGTTGACGAGCACCAATGTTGGAGGTCATGATAATGATGGTATTTCTAAAATCAATTTTACGACCTAAACTATCAGTAATGTGTCCGTCATCTAAAATTTGCAATAACGTGTTAAATACATCGGGATGTGCTTTTTCGATTTCATCTAATAAAATTACAGAATAGGGTTTTCTTCTTACTTTCTCAGTCAGTTGTCCTCCTTCTTCATAACCTACATATCCAGGAGGCGCTCCAATTAAACGAGAGATGGCAAATTTTTCCATGTATTCGCTCATGTCAATTCGAATTAAAGAATCGTCAGAATCAAATAATTCACGCGCCAAAACTTTTGCTAACTGTGTTTTTCCAACACCAGTTTGTCCTAAGAAAATAAAGGAGCCAATTGGTTTGTTAGGATCTTTTAAGCCCACTCTGTTTCTTTGAATGGCTTTTACGACTTTGGTGACTGCTTCATTTTGACCAACTACTTTTCCTTTGATCAGTTTTGGCAATTCATGCAAACGATTGGTTTCTGCTTCTGCAACTCTGTTTACAGGAATCCCCGTCATCATAGAAACAACTTCTGCAACATTGTCTTCGGTTACCACTTCTCGATTTAGTTTCGAGTCGTCTTCCCATTGTTTTTGTGCAGAATCTAATGCTGCTTCGATATTTTTTTCGTCGTCTCGTAATTTGGCAGCTTCTTCATATTTTTGCCCACTGACTGCTTTTGTTTTGCGGTCACGAATTGTTTCTAATTTTATTTCGAGTTCTAAAACTTGTTGCGGAACAACAATGTTTGTAATGTGAATTCGAGAACCTGCTTCATCCAAAGCATCTATTGCTTTGTCAGGGAGGTAGCGATCAGTCATGTATCTGTTGGTTAACTTTACACAAGCTTCTATGGCATTGTCGGTATAGTTTACATGATGGTGTTCTTCATATTTGCTTTTGATGTTTTTTAAAATTTGAATCGTTTCTTCTACCGAGGTAGGTTCAATGATTACTTTTTGAAAACGTCGTTCTAGCGCACCGTCTTTTTCAATGTTAGTTCTAAATTCATCTAAGGTTGTTGCACCAATACATTGTATTTCTCCTCTTGCTAGAGCAGGTTTTAGCATGTTGGAGGCATCTAAAGAGCCGGTGGCTCCTCCTGCACCTACAATGGTGTGAATTTCATCGATAAACAAAATAATGTCTTCGTTTTTTTCGAGTTCATTCATGAGTGCCTTCATGCGTTCTTCAAATTGACCTCGGTATTTTGTTCCTGCAACCAAACTGGCCAAATCTAAAGAAACCAAACGCTTGTCAAATAAAATTCGAGATACTTTACGTTCTATAATTCTTAACGCCAATCCTTCTGCAATAGCAGATTTACCTACACCAGGTTCACCAATCAACATCGGGTTGTTTTTCTTTCGTCTGCTTAAGATTTGAGAAACCCGTTCGATTTCTTTTTGTCGTCCCACTACAGGGTCTAATTTTCCCATTTCAGCAAGAGCCGTTAAATCTCTTCCAAAATTATCTAGCACGGGTGTTTTAGATTTTTTGGATGTTTTTCCTTTTTGAGGTTGTTTTGGTTCGAATGGATTTGACTTTTCTGATTCAAACCCATCATCAGAAGGGGTTTCTGCAATTGGGTTCGAAGGCAAATCGCCCTCTACATGTAAATCTTTATAGATGGCTTTTGTACCGTCATAATTTACATTGTATTTATGTAATAGTTTCGTTGAAGGGTCATTTTCATTACGCAAAATGCAGAGCAATAAATGCGCGGTATCGATGGCTTCACTTTGATATAGTTTTGCTTCTAAAAAAGTGGTTTTAAGTGCTTTTTCAGCTTGTCTTGTAAGGTGCAAGTTATTTGTGTTGGCTCGAGTTTCAAGGGTAGGTTCTGCTGGATTTAACTGTTCTAGCTTTTTGCGCAAGAGCAAGAAGTCTACATCAAAAACGGTTAAAATTTCAATTGCTTTTCCATTTCCCTTTTTAATCAATCCTAAAAGAAGATGTTCTGTGCCAATAAAATCGTTGCCCAAACGCAAAGCTTCATCTTTGCTGTAGGTAATTACGTCTCTAACCTTTGGTGAAAAATTTTCGTCCATATCTTTTTTCTTTTATTAGTGTAAATTTAATCCTTTTTTAGAAGAAAAATACAAAAAAATGCTAGATGAGGAGAAAAGTAGCGCTTGAGAGCTCTAATAGTGTCAAAAGTACCTGAAAATCAGTGAGATAAATCAATGTTAAAAAACACACAAAAATGTTGATAACTCTTCGGTTATAGAAACGCTAAAACCTTTGTAAATACTGATAGAAATAGTATCTTGCCTTGTTTTAAAAAAAGGATTAAAAATTAATAGGATATAAATATGGCAGACGGAGAAAAGTTAATTCCGATTAACATTGAAGAGCAGATGAAATCTGCGTACATCGATTACTCGATGTCAGTGATAGTTTCAAGAGCATTACCCGATGTAAGAGATGGTTTAAAGCCCGTTCATAGAAGAGTATTGTTTGGGATGCATGAGTTAGGAATTAAAGCAACTGGATCGTATAAAAAGTCGGCAAGAATTGTTGGAGAAGTTTTAGGAAAGTATCATCCACACGGAGATACTTCTGTATATGATTCTATGGTGCGAATGGCTCAAAACTGGAGTGTTCGATACATGATGGTAGACGGTCAAGGAAACTTTGGTTCTGTCGATGGTGATTCTCCAGCTGCAATGCGTTATACGGAGGTTAGAATGCAGAAAATATCGGAAGATATGTTGGCGGATATCGAAAAGGATACTGTAGATCACCGTTTGAATTTTGATGATACCTTGCAAGAGCCAACGGTGTTGCCAACAAGAATTCCAAACTTATTAGTCAATGGAGCTTCTGGAATTGCGGTGGGTATGGCAACTAATATGGCCCCGCATAACTTAACTGAAGTTATTAACGGAACTGTTGCTTATATTGATGACAATGACATTGATATTGACGGATTGATGCAGTACATTACTGCGCCAGATTTTCCAACAGGAGGTACTATTTATGGCTATGATGGTGTAAGAGATGCTTTTCATACAGGCCGTGGACGCATTGTAATGCGTGCTAAAGCCGTTATTGAAGAGGTGAAGGGTAGAGAGTGTATTATTGTTACAGAGATCCCTTATCAAGTGAATAAAGCAGAAATGATTAAAAAAACTGCTGAATTGGTCAATGATAAAAAATTAGAAGGAATTGCAAACATTCGCGATGAATCTGATAGAAATGGAATGCGTATTGTATATATTTTAAAACGAGATGCAATTCCAAACATCGTTTTAAATAAATTATATAAATACACCCAGTTACAAACTTCTTTTAGTGTCAATAATATTGCGCTTGTAAAAGGGCGTCCAGAACAATTAAATTTAAAGCAGTTAATTCATTATTTTGTAGAGCACAGACATGAAGTTGTTGTTCGAAGAACAGAATTTGAATTAAAGAAAGCAGAAGCACGAGCTCATATTTTAGAAGGTTTAATTATTGCATCAGACAATATCGATGAGGTGATTAAAATCATTCGAGGATCTGACAATGCAGATGCAGCCAAAGAGGCTCTGATTGTTCGTTTTGAATTGTCTGAAATTCAGTCCAAAGCAATTGTAGAGATGCGTTTGCGCCAGTTGACAGGATTAGAGCAAGACAAATTGCGTGGAGAATATGATGCAATTATTGAAACAATTGCAGATTTAAAAGATATTTTATCCAACGAACCAAGACGTTACCAGATTATAAAAGACGAATTACTTCATATCAAAGACAAATATGGTGATGAACGTAGATCTGTCATTGAATATGCAGGTGGAGACATGCGAATTGAAGACATGATTCCAGATACCAAGGTAGTCGTTACGATTTCGAATGCTGGATATTTAAAGCGTACAAATCTTGAAGAATATAAGGTTCAGAACCGTGGAGGAAGAGGTCAGAAAGGAGCAACCACTCGAAATGAAGATTTCTTAGAGCATTTATTTGTGGGAACCAACCATCAATATATGATGTTCTTTACCCAAAAAGGAAAAGTATTCTGGATGCGCGTATACGAAATTCCAGAAGGTGGTAAAAGCACCAAGGGAAGAGCGATGCAAAACTTAATCAATATTGAACAAGATGATAAAGTAAAAGCATTCTTAGTAACACAAGACTTAAAAGACGAAGACTATATCAATAGCCATTATGTAATTATGGCCACTAAAAAAGGACAAGTTAAAAAGACTTCTTTAGAACAATATTCTCGTCCAAGAACCAACGGAATCAACGCCATTACTATTAAGGATGGAGATGAATTGTTAGAAGCAAAATTAACTACAGGTGATAGCCAAGTAATGTTAGCATTAGCATCTGGTAAATCGATTCGTTTTGAAGAAGCTAAAACTCGCCCAATGGGAAGAACTGCTTCTGGAGTTAGAGGAATTACCTTACAACATGAAAATGATGAGGTAATTGGTATGGTAGCTGTAAATGACATGGAAAGTAATATTCTAGTTGTTTCAGAAAAAGGATACGGAAAACGTTCTAAATTAGAAGATTATCGAATTACCAACCGTGGAGGTAAAGGTGTAAAAACTTTAAATATCTCAGAAAAAACGGGAGACTTAGTTGCCATTAAAAATGTAGATGATAGCAATGATCTAATGATTATTAATAAATCTGGATTGACGATTCGTATGGCTGTAGAAGATTTAAGAGTCATGGGACGTGCAACACAAGGTGTTCGTTTAATTAATATTAAAGATTCTGATAGCATAGCGGCAGTTGCAAAAGTAGCGCATCAGGAAGATGCCGACGAAGTGCTAGAAGAAGGTGCTGAAGATGCAATTGAAGATGGCACGGAAAATGATACAGATACCAAAGAAAATCAAGAATAACAACCAATAAAATCCCCAGTACAATGAAAAAACAAATAATAGCATATTCACTGGCATTAATGTCAATGGGAGTATTTGCACAGAAAAACGAATTAAAAGCGGCGGGTAAAGCCCTTAAAAAACAAGATTATGCCGGAGCTGTTGCTTCAATTTCAGCAGCAGAAGCCTTAATGGGCAACATGGATGCAAAATTAAAAGCAAATTTTTACTTCTTAAAAGCCCAAGCTTATGCTGGACAAAAGAATTACAGAACAGCAGCCGATACTTTTACTGCACTTTTTGCTTTTGAGAAAGAGACTGGAAAGCAAAAGTATACCAGCAAAGCAAAACCAATGCAAGGCCAATTGACCAAAGAGGTATCAGAAAAAGCATTGAAATTATACAATGACGAGAAAGACTATAAGAACGCAGCGGAGTTGTTTTACTTAACCTATAAATTGAGTCCCACAGATACTGCTTTTATGTACAATGCTGCGGTGAGTGCAACCCAAGCAAAAGAATTAGACATTGCATTGACATACTACAGAGATTTGAAAAGTCTTGGATATACAGGAATTGTGCTAGAGTATTTTGCCACCAATAAAGAAACAGGAGAAGAAGAGCGAATAGATTCTGAAAGCCAAAGAAATCTTTATGTTAAATCTGGGCAATATACAAATCCAATCGATAAGGGATCTAAATCTAAAAAAGCGACCATCGTTAAAAACATTGCTTTAATCCTAAAAGATCAAGGAAAGGTTGATGAAGCTGTGACTGCAATTAAAGAAGCAAGAATAGAAAATCCACAAGATTTAAATTTACTTTTAGCGGAAGCTGAATTGTATATTAAATTAGAAAAAATGGATATGTTTGGACAGCTAATGGAACAAGCTACTAAAATGGATCCAACAAATCCTACGTTGTTTTTTAATTTGGGTGTTGTAAATTACAATCAAGATAAAATTGAAGAAGCTCAAGGATACTATAAAAAAGCCATTGAGTTAGATCCAACATATAGAGATGCTTATTTAAATTTAGGGTTGTCAATCTTAAACAAAAGAGTTGCTATTGTTGAAGAAATGAATAAAAGTTTAAATGATTTTGATAAATATGACGCTTTAGAGCAGAAACAAAAAGATGTTTGTAATGAAGCCTTACCTTATTTAATTAAAGCAGATTCATTGAAAAGAACATTAGATACAGTAAAGACAATTTTAAACATCTATGATACCATAGAAAACGATGAAAAGTCTGATGAGTTTAGAGCTTTATACAAGAGCATGAAATAAAGGTATTATTTCAAAATTTAGACACAAAAAAACCGAAACATTTGTTTCGGTTTTTTTGTGTCTAAATTATTTTTTTAATGACTCTCAGTTTGTGGGTGTGTTTTTGAAGATCGACATTGTAAATTCCACTATGATCTAGAGTGTCTATTCGAACTTTTCCATGGGCATGAATGATTTTATAATCCTTCATAATAATTCCTACATGGGTAATATTTCCTTCGTCATTGTCAAAAAAGGCCAAATCTCCTGCTTCACTTTCTTCAATAAAACTTAGGACTCCTCCTTGGGTAGCTTGTTCTTTGGCGTCTCGTAATAGTTGAAATCCACACAGTCGGTAAACCATTTGCGTAAATCCCGAACAATCAATACCAAAAGGCGTTCTTCCTCCCCATAAATAAGGAGCGTTTAGAAACAATATTGCTTTTTTGACAAGGGCCTCTTTGGGGAATTGTTCTTTAAAAACAGCACCATCATATGAAAACTGTGTATCATTAATTGCAAAAGCATTGTTTTCCAAAAAAGGGAGTCGCGCTCCAAGTGGGATGGTTGTCAATTTGTTTTGAGTGTCAGTAACGAAATCGACATACTCTCCAGAATATTTTTGTGTCTCTTGAGAGAGTTTGATAAAAAGTGTTTCTGAGATTTCTTCGTATTGTTTGTTATCAATATATCCTTCGTAACCATCGTGTTGGAGTCTAATTTTACTCCATTTCTTCTCCTTTTCCAAGACTTCAAAAGATTCACCAAATAAAACTTGGTTCACCATTTCAGAGGCATCGGTTGCTTCTAAACGAAGCGGGACAATACTTAAATTACAAATTCCGTATAACAATTTCTCTCTTGTTGTGTTTAAATGTTTTCAATAATCATTGCACTAGCACCACCACCGCCATTACAAATTCCGGCAGCACCAATTTTGGCATTGTTTTGTTTCAAAATTGATGTCAATGCAATGACAATTCGAGCGCCAGAAACTCCTAAAGGGTGTCCTAGGGAAACTGCACCACCATTTACATTTACGTTCTCATCGGAAATGCCTAAGAGTTTCATGTTGGCCATACCAACAACTGAAAATGCTTCATTCAATTCAAAATAATCTACGGCATCTAGGGCAATATTTGCTTTTGCCAATGCTTTTGGAATTGCTTTTGCGGGAGCTGTTGTAAACCATTCTGGAGCATGAGCAGCATCTGCATAGCTTCTAATTTTAGCAAGGGGTTTGATCTTTAATTCGGCAGCTTTTTCTGCAGACATTAAAACCAATGCAGCACCTCCATCATTAATGGTGGATGCGTTTGCTGCGGTAACGGTTCCGTCTTTTGTGAAAGCGGCACGCAAAGCAGGAATTTTTTCAATTTTTACGTTTTTATATTCTTCGTCTTCCGAAAAAATAATCGGATCTCCTCGTCTTTGTTGAATGGTTACAGGTACAATTTCGTCTGCAAACTTTCCTGCTTTCCAGGCTTTTGCAGATCGTTCGTAAGACTGAATTGCGAAGGCATCCTGTGCTGCTCTAGTAAAGCCATGTTCAGTAGCGCAGGCATCTGCACAAACCCCCATGGCTATTTCTTCATAAGCATCTACAAGACCATCTTTCTGCATTCCGTCTTCTAGGGTAATGGATCCAAATTTATTGCCATTTCGGGCGTGTTGGTAATGTGGAATTCGACTCATATTTTCCATTCCTCCTGCAACCACGATGGTGGCATCGCCTAATGCAATTGCTTGCGCGGCGAGCATGATCGATTTCATACCCGATGCACAAACTTTATTAACGGTTGTACAGGGTACGGTATCTGGAATGCCTGCATAGATGGCTGCTTGTCTTGCGGGGGCTTGTCCTAAGCCTGCAGAGACAACATTTCCCATATATACTTCGTCTACCTGCTGAGGTTGCAAATCAATTTTTTCTAAAGCGCCTTTTATGGCGATAGCTCCTAATGTTGTTGCCGGTAGAGTAGACAAGCTTCCCATAAAACTTCCAATTGGAGTTCTGGCAACAGATACAATTACAACTTCTTTCATAGGTAATCGATGGATTTAATTCGTTTTTCTATTGCGAAAATAACCATTTTTAATCAATTTAAGTTTTATAAGTCTCAGTGAATTTCATGCCTTACTTTTTTTACTGTAAATTTGTTGGAGTAATCTTTTTTCTATGCGCAAAATTGTAAATAAAATTTATCAAAATAATACGATTATTTATAAGGTATTGTTGTTTCTAATTACCACTGTGGCGATTGTTTATTTGTTTCCTAAGGGCGGACAGTTTAAATATGAGTTTAATAACGGGAAGGTATGGAAATACGACAATTTGTATGCAACTTTTGATTTTGCGATTCAGAAAACGGAGGCAGAAATTATTCAAGAAAAGGAAGCCATTTCCGCCAACTCGAAATATTACTTCTTAAAAAATACTGCAGTTGAACAGGAGGTTTTAGATAATTTTAAAAAGCGTTTCGCACCATTATCAGAAAATGATTCTATTACGGAAGCTGCTTTAATGCTTTATAGGAGCAAAGGAGAGAAAATTATTCGGAAAGTATATGCTAACGGTTTTTTAGAAATGACCAGTGAAGGAATGATTCCTGAAGAGAACATGATGGTGGTTTTGAAAGACAACAATCGAGTAGAAGATATTGCTTACAAGACCTTTTTGACATCCAATCGGGTATTCTTAGAGATCAAAAAAGAACTGGAAGGCAATCAAAACAGCTATATTAAGAATACGGTGCTTACTATTTTATCAGAAATTATAAAACCCAATGTTTCTTTTGATGCTGTTTTTACAGAGAAAATGGTTACTGCTGATCTAGAAGCCATTTCATATACCAAAGGAAAAGTTTCTAAAGGGAAGTTGATTATTTTGAAAGGAGACATTGTAGAAGGAGAAAATTTAGCCATTTTAAACTCTTTAAAAAGTGAATTCGAATCGAAGGTTTGGACGGAGTCTTATTATAATTGGATTGTTTTTGGTTATACCATCTTAGTTGCATTGGCTTTATTGATGTTGCTTTTGTTTTTGCACAAATACCGTGTTGAAATATTTAAGAACAACAATAAAGTTACCTTCATTTTTCTGAATGTGTTTTTAATGATTTTTATACAGACGTTGGTTATCAAATACAATTCCGACTATTTGTATGTGGTGCCTCTGAGTATTTTACCCATTGTTTTAAAAGCTTTTTTTGACGCACGCTTGGGACTGTTTACGCATGTTTTAACCATTTTATTGCTTGGTTTTATTGTCCCAAATAGTTTCGAATTTATTTACTTACATATTATTGCAGGGATAGTTACCATACTTACGGTTTCTGAACTTTACAAGCGGGCCAATTTGTTTATTTCAGTAGGACAAATTACGCTTATTTATATGTTGACTTATTTTGCCTTTTCAATTATTAAAGAAGGGGATGCTTCACAGATCAATCGTTTTTACTTCATGATGTTTGCAGCCAACGGAGTTTTGTCATTTTTGTCGATCTTTTTCATCTACATCTATGAGAAAATTTTTGGTTTGGTTTCAGATGTTACGTTGTTGGAGCTTTCAAATACCAATAGCAAAATTTTAAGAGAATTGAATGAGAAAGCACCAGGAACCTTTCAACACTCTATGCAGGTCGCTAATTTAGCAGAAGCTGCAGCCAATGAAATTGGTGCCAACTCGATGTTGGTCAGAACCGGGGCGTTGTATCATGATATTGGAAAAATACCAAATCCGATGTATTTTACGGAAAACCAAACTACGGCGGTAAACCCGCATACCGATATTTCTTTTGAAGACAGTTCTAAGATCATTACTGATCATGTAATTAAAGGAATTGAATTGGCAAAGAAGTACAATTTACCCGATCGAATTATCGATTTTATACGAACGCATCATGGTACAAGTACTACATATTATTTTTACATGAAAGAGAAAGCCCAGAATCCGGGGGTTGATATTAAGAAGTTTCAATATAAAGGACCGATTCCTTTTTCGAAAGAGACAGCCATTTTAATGATGTGTGATGCAGCGGAAGCGGCTTCAAAAAGTATTAAAATACCATCAGCAATTTTAATTGATGAATTGATCAATAAAATTATAGACAAACAGATGAATGATGGACAATTTTTAAATTCGGACATCACTTTTAGAGAGATAGAAATCATTAAGAAGGTGATTAAGAAAAAGTTAATGAATATCTACCATTTACGCGTGGAATATCCCGAATAAAAAAAACGGAAATTTATTAAAATTACCTTGCGAAAGTCTAATTGTAATACTACATTTGCACTCGCAATTTTTAATATCAAACGCGATTTTGATGTCAAAAGGAGAGGTGCCAGAGTGGTAATGGAGCAGATTGCTAATCTGTCGACGGGTAACTGTCGCCAGGGTTCGAGTCCCTGTCTCTCCGCAAATAAATATTGCACTCGGGGTGTAGCGTAGCCCGGTCATCGCGCCTCGTTTGGGACGAGGAGGTCGCAGGTTCGAATCCTGCCACCCCGACACAGTTGGTCGTAACAACTTTAAAATTACGGGCTCTTAGCTCAGCTGGATAGAGCACCTCCCTTCTAAGGAGGCGGTCGCAGGTTCGAATCCTGCAGGGCTCACTTAAAGCTTCACAGAAATGTGAGGCTTTTTTGTTGCTTAAAACTTACTGTTAATAAGGGCTTACAACAATCAATACTGTTTTTAAAATCACTTACAAGACATGTAAAGTTATGTCATTATTTTTATTTATTTAGTGCTTATGATAAATATTTGGCAGACATTTGGCAGACATTTGAAATATATTTAATCGTAAATTTATTCTACAACTTGATTATTCAAGTTTAATCAAAGGTTTTTTGTCTTCACTATGTAGTCGTATAATTTTTCTTCATCAGATAGTTGATTTTTCATCAAGTAAAATTCTAAATCAATAAAACTATTGTTGTCTATTACCTTATTTTTAAAGTTATAAGCAGTCTTATATGTCAAGTTATATCTTCTTGCTAATTCAGATGCTCTTGGTTGAGGTTTTTTATAAATAATTTCAATATAAATATGAAATGCTTTTAAGAGACCAAATCTAACATTGTGAAACAATGTATTGAAGGTGATTTTATACCTTGTTTTACAGTTTTTACAAGTCTTTTCAAATTTCTCTATAGAGGTATAGAACTTCTTATTATCACACTTTACACATGTTGTTATTTTATGTTTTAATAAGGGAAAATAACACTTATTAATACTGTCAAATTGTTTTATTAATTTTCTTGAAACATCCATAAGTGTAAATAAGTATATAAATGTAATTAAAAATATTTTAATGAAACCCAAGCTATTAAAGGATTAGTCCATGATTTCTCTATTTCTTTATTTTAATAGAATTCTGAAACCGTGTTTTTAATATAGAAGCGAACCTGATTGGTAAGCGTGTTAAAAATATATAAAATGAAGATAGAAAATGATATTGAAACAGAATCAAGTTTAATTAAAAAGCACAAACAGTTGTTATGGGAAAATAGAAATGAGTTTATAATGATAGATTTAGGAAGAGATATACCAATATTTAAATGGTTTATATCGGATCAGTCAACTTGGGAAAGTTACACAGTAATGCATAAGACTGAATGGCTCTTATATCAGATAGCAGGAGCTCATAAACAATTTCCAAATGATTCAGTAAAAGTTATGTTAACTGTTGCTGCAAAACGTATGCGAAATATATCCAAAGGAGGTGTGATATCTAATGCAGGTTATGAGTTCATAATAGATAAGGCAATAGAATTAAAAGATGTAACAGAAGTTATACCTAACGCTACAATTAGGTATTTAAAGAACCCACACTTTATTTGGGGAAAGGAAGATTACCAAGATAGAAAAGAGATTTACAGAACTCATCTCAACGGTGCAATTAATCAAGGGATTTCTGAGGTAAATTACGAGTTGATTAAAACATCATTAATTGACTATGATTTAAATCAAAAGAAAATGACTAAAACTATCTTAATGGATAAAACTAATTTATCGTTATCTACCATCAAAAATTACTTGAAGAAGAATTCCGAATTAAATGAGATATACATTAGTATTAAAAAACACTCAGGAACTTTAAAGCAATTAAAACAGAGAGGATATAATTTAAACAAAAAAAGGGTTGCTTAAATATTAGTAATATGGGTAAGTCATTTTTAGTTAAAAAACACCTCTTGCAAACTTAGTGATAGTAAGGGTTTGTAAATTAGTAAAATGGTTAATCCCTATTAAATATATATACTTATACTACAATAATAGTTGTTTAAGTATTTGACTTAGAATGAATGTATTTGAAGTTTAGGAATTGTGTTAAATGGAATCAATAGTTCTTTCAAAGTAAAATAGTTCGCCTCCCTTTACCGATAAGTTCTATCATTAAAAATTAGAGAAAATGGGGAGGGTTACGGTTTCGTTTATTGTCTGAAAATAATAATAATATATTTTTGTATATTTGAGTAAAGCTAATAAGTTAATGGGCTAAATATGGACTCATTTGATCTGTTTTTTTTATAAATTTGAAAATGATTATCATGAAAAAAGTACTTCTTATAATTTCGATTTCTTTAATAACAATGTCTTTTTTACCTACTAAAGAAAGCCATTCTTCTAATATTGATTTCGTTGAAAATGTTGAATGTAAAATTAGACGCTGTAATGCAATAGCAAAATCTACTGAAAAGAGATGTAAACGATGTGTTTCAAATTCAGATGATTACCAATGTTTTCAACATAAACCAAAAAATATTGACTAAAAATAAACAAGATTACGCAAAAGCGCTTCAATCTAATGAGTGGAATTCTCTCAGAAAAAAAATACTAAACCGAGATAATTATATTTGTAAAAAATGTGGATCTAAGGATAAACTTGAAGTGCACCACAAAGAGTATTTTTTAGATGAAAAAAATATTTTTTTTAAGCCAAACGAGTATCCTTTAGGTTCATTAACTACCTTATGCCATGATTGTCATCATACACTTCATCAAAAAATTAAAATACCATCAAAAAAAGTAAATAAAATGAAACTCCTTAAATATTTCAGAAACAATTTTTCAAAGAATAATCAAGAAACAAATGAAAATGATGAATTTGTAAATAATGATAAATATAACATTGACCATTTGGATATACAAAAATCACCTTTCGAAACAGTAGCACAAATTGTGCTCGAAAATTATTCAACAAAAGGTTTTGATGATGCTAAAATAATTTCAGACATAAAGTTTTTAAATGATAATATTGAAAAATTACAAATGGATTGTATCGTTAAAACAGACATGGCTTTGCAAAGATTGAACTTAAATAAAACTGATTTAAAAATTAAAGCAGATAATTTAAAATCTTTAGGAATTATAAATGCTCTCAGTAAATTAGAGTCAGAAATATTAAATTTAGAGAGAGACGAAGAAAAAATTATAGAATATAAAAATGATTTCGAAAACGGAGGTAAATTTTGGAACGCTATATGTTTATCTTATCAAAATGGTTTTAAAGAAGGAATTGTAGCATCTCAACAATAATTATATGAATAATTTAAAAAGTATTTGGACTAAGTTAAAATGTTTATTAATTGGATTTGATTATAATTTAATCTCTGACAGTTCAATAAAAAGTAAAAAGTTGTTAACTCAATATTTTTCTGCTATTTTAATTTTAATTATTGTTTGGTTTTTTGTTGGTTTTCAGTTAATCAGGGAGTATGTTAATGGAGATGATTTATGGCTTAGCTTAGGAACGGGATTCACGGGTACTATCATAGTTATAATGGTAGAGAGACAAATAATATTAAGCCAAAGTGTTAATTTTTTTCAGAAATCAGTTAGGATTTTTCTTGGAGTTGTTATGGCATTTATTGGCGCTACTGTTATAGATGCTGCACTTTTTAGAAATGATATAGAAATTAAAAAGAAAATTTATAATAAAGAGAAGATCAACAAAAGAGTTCAAATAAGAATTAATGAGTTGGAAAAACAATACACTTCAAAAGAAGACGAGAAAACAAAGGTTTTATTGAATTTAGAGAAAATAACATCTAAAATTGCTAAAAAAGGTAGTAAAATTAAAACCTTTACAAGTTCTTACAAAAGCTATCCAAAAAAAGATTCTATTGGTAATCAAATGTTTGATTTACTCGGAAAACCCATAACGTATCGGGTATATGATCGTCAAACTATATTAGTAGATAATCCTGAGATGTTAACAGCTGATAGATTAAGAAGTGAACTTAACAGAATTAATCAGTTGTTAGAAACAAATTCACAGAAAAAATTTGACTTACGAGAATTAGTTATTAAAGAGGTTAATTCGGAAAAAGGTATAATAGAAGATTTAGTGATTCTAAAAGAATTACTTATGGAAGATATAGTTGGAATAATTTTTTACTTAGCATTTTTCTCCTTTTTTTTGATGATAGAAATGCTTGTTATATTATCAAAACTTTCAGCAAGTAAACAAACTTTCGACTATTATGAGAAAATAAAATATCAGGAAGAGTTATCAATGTTGAAGCTAAAACGTCTCATGAAAAATTCATCAAATGAAATTTAAAAATATATAAATGCAAATAAAAGGAAGCAATTGGACTGTAAGTCATATTAAAGAAAATAATACATTAGGTTTAATTAATTATTCACCCGAATTTCAGAGAAGATATGTTTGGACTGATAAACAAAAAGTATATTTGATTGATACTCTATTAAATGATTTCTCTCTACCAAAGTTATATGTTCGTCAAATTTTAGACGAAAAAACAGAAGCTTTTAACTACGAAATAATTGATGGCCAACAAAGAGTAACTACTATAATGAATTTTGTTAATGGTGATTTTCCATTATTAAGAAAGAAGCACCCAAAACCTGAATTTTTCGATGATAAGTATGAAGGTAAATTCTATAAAGAATTAAATCTTGAAGACAGAATAAAAATCTTAAATTATACCATAGCTGTTGACTTGGTTGAAGGCTCAAGAGATGAAATAACTGAAATGTTTTTGAGACTAAATTTGTCATCGTCACCCCTTAATAAGCAAGAAATTATTAATTCTCAATATTTTGGTGATTTTAAGAAGTTAGTTCAGAGGATAACTAATGATTTTTTAGAACAAGTAGTAGATGATAAAATATTAACAGCTGCTTCAATTAAAAGAATGGCTGATTATAAATTAGTCACTGACTGTTTAATAAGTCAATTAGTAGGAATTACCGATAAATCAAAAAGTTTTGAAAAGATTTATCAAACATATGATGATTGGGATGTAGACGAAATGGATGATCATTATAATCGATTCAGAAGAATATATAATCTCATAACAATTAATATTTTTGAAAATGAAATAAAAACAACAAGATTTAAAAGTATTAATCAATTTATTTCGGTTTTTGAATTTTTTTACGATTGTCTTTATAATAGAGGAATGTCTCTTCAAAAAGAGCAATTTAATAGTGTTAAAGAAACACTTATTTGGTTGTCAAAAGAAATGAAAATGGATGGTAAAGGTATAGGTAAAGATTGGTACGATTATTCTCAGCAGGGTGGAGATTCTCAGCAAATGAGATATAGAAGAAAAGAAATATTAGATAAAATTTTAATAGAGTTTTTTAATGTAAAAGATTCAAAAAGAAACTTTACTCCTGAAGACAGAATTATTGTGTGGAACTCAGGTCAAAAAATCTGTAAAATATGTGGTGATATTGTCAAAAACTTCGAAGATTTTGATTTAGATCATATTTTGCCATATGATAGGGGAGGAAAGACAATTTTATCAAACTCACAATTAACTCATAAATCTTGTAATAGATCCAAAGGGAAAAAGATTTAATTACTAAATGTATATCAAATATTTTAATAGATTTCAACCTTATTCTTTATTAATTTAAACCATAGGCATATCTTCTTCTTCTTTTAGTTCTGCTATTTCTAAACCTCTTAAATAGGTTAAACTTACATTTCTTATACTTACAATAAAAAAAATGAAAAAATTATTATTTGTTATATTTCTATCTTTGTATCTAACATTATTTATTCCCAAGATTATGGTAATAAAGCGACTGCTTTAGAGTTGTGTGCTAATATGGGTAGTAGTAATTTTGGAACTGATATAAGTGCTGAAAATACTCTTGAGCTTATTCTTAATACTATAGGTGCATCAAAAAGGTTTGTTCTTCTTCCTTGTGAAAATGTAAGTAATGCAAGTGCTTTTTCTTTCAGGGGTATTAGGTATATTTTTTATAACAGGGATTTTATGCAATCTATAGATAGTGGCAATAATTGGGGAAACTTATTTGTTCTTGCACACGAAGTAGGTCATCATATAAATAATCATACTTTAGATTTTGTGTTATATGCAACTAAGAATGCAGGAACCATAACATTAGAACAAAAAAGAAATCAAGAAATTGAGGCTGATGAATTCGCAGGATTTGTTTTGGCTAAATTAGGAGGATCTCTATCTGAAGCAAATCGCGTAATTAGGAGTATTTCAACTAATAAAGATGATTCCTATAGCACTCATCCTTCAAGAAATAAAAGATTAAATGCTGTTAAGATTGGATATGAAAGAGGATCAAATAAAAGCATTCAAAAAAAATATAATTCAAAAAAAGATATAGCTACTGAATATTTTTATAAAGGATACGTTGACGGTAAGAAAGGTGATCTAAATACTGCTCTTTCGAATTATTCTGTAGCAATTTCTTTAAATCCAAT
>Ga0233426_10000752_pt1 | contig 32637 bp, 30 predicted proteins | sample SI_118_April2016_6_FD_179875 | JGI IMG/M metagenome (GOLD analysis project Ga0233426, IMG submission 179875) | Seawater microbial communities from Saanich Inlet, British Columbia, Canada - SI_118_April2016_10_MG | ecosystem: Environmental > Aquatic > Marine > Inlet | place: Canada: British... | reverse complement strand
TTCTTCAGGTTGCTGATGCAAACTCCGAACGTAGCCAAACAATTTTTCGTCTTTAATCTCCACTGAAACCGTCGATTGCAACCTCCCCGCCTCATCAAAGGTCTGCCACAAACCCGTTGGGTTAGCGTGAACCTCAGCCCATAAATCAGTGCTCATCAAAAAGGTGATGACAATCATAATGCTCAACAAAAATCTCATCTGAACGGGTTGCTCCTCTGACTCAGTTCGGCTTAATTCATTTTCCTGCTTGTCAGCGCTAGCACTTTTCCACTTGGGGTTATTCCCAAACTTAGAGGTTGATTGCGTCAATCAGCACACCCAATGCGCGAGCTTAAAAAACCTAGGACCATCACCGCACCTTATCCTTCGCGTCGCGCGATCTTTCGCACTCATTCGAACCGATTGGGCCACCATCACTTCACTCGACTCACTCCTGCTTTTGCAGACCCGTCGAGACCTTTCACTGCGCCTTAACCTAAAGGGCAAACTCCTAGCACTTAAGCCTCCGGATTAGCATGGATCGGATCGACCCAATATAAACCTTCAGGATCTTCAACTACCGGAATATCGAGATTTACCACAACCGGCTCCTGGTTACTCCGGACCAAGACACAATGCAGCGGTTCATCCGTGCTGGCATTAATTTCCTGGTGGGGCACATAAGGTGGAATAAAAATAAAATCGCCAGGGCCCGCTTCACAGACAAACTCAAGGGTCTCGCCCCATCGCATCCGAGCCTTGCCGCTGATGATATAGATTATACTTTCAAGATCACCATGATGGTGCACGCCCGTTTTGGCATCCGGATGAATCTCAACCGTGCCCGCCCAAAGTTTCTCAGCACCGGCAGTCGCTCGATTAATCGCGGCCGCTCGGTTCATTCCTTCAGTTTGCGGGGTATTGATATCAAGATGTTGTCCACTTACAACTTTTACACCGTGGTGCCGCCAGTCATTATCCGAACTGCTCATACTTTACCTTTTTTAAACTTTTGTTCTTAACGCTCACCAAGGGAAACACGCTTGTGTCGGCGGTGCAAGACCGAGACTCCTGGTTTTTATGACTCTGAGAACTTTAAGGACCTCAACACCGCCAGCCGCCGCATCAGACCAACGATTCAACGTACAAACCTCGGCGCCGATCGATCACCCATGCTAACCTTCCCGCGACCTTTAACATTGGCCGCACCGTTTCTTTAAATTGACCGCATCGTAAGACGTATTGTGCTGCCGGTTGATCCTTTTTCAGGATATTAAGCGCCCAGCCATTTCACATAGAACTAAGCACTAAGCACTAAGCACTAAGCACAAAAAACTAAGCACTAAAAACTAAGATCCGATCCATCACGGAAGAACACATGACTCGATTTTTAAAACTGCCGTTTCAACTTTTTTGGAACCTGTTAAAAGCCCTTCAAACACTCTTGTTTGGGCTCATTGCGCTAAGCCTTTTTATGGCGCTATTGCTTTCACCATTTTCCGACGATGGCAGTCAGATGGCAGATGAGGGGGCCCTGGTGGTCAACCCATCGGGCATTTTGGTTGAAGAAAAGACCGCCGTTGATCCGCTTAATTTCTTAGCAGCTGACAATGGGCCGAGCGAAGTGTTGGTTCAGGATCTCGTGACTGCGCTCGAGCACGCGCGTGATGACTCCCGCATTACAACCCTTGTGCTTGACCTTGATGACTTTGGCGGCGGCTTAATGCCGCATTTGGAGATTGTTGCCGACGCGATTCGTGATTTTCGAGCATCCGGTAAGAAAGTCATTGCCGCGAGCAATGGTTATAGCCAGTCCAGTTTATTACTTGCAGCGGAAGCTGATGAAATTTTAATGAATCCCGAATACGGAACGCTGCCAGAAGGCTTCTCAGCTTACCGAACTTATTTCAGCAGCCTGCTGCAGCGTCTCAATGTAACCGTGAATCTTTTTAAAGTCGGCCAGTACAAATCAGCCGCCGAACCTTACTTTCAAGACCGCATGTCCGATGAGGACAAAAAAGCGCGACTCGCTTATCTAAACGCTTGGTGGAATACCTATACTGACCGGTTTGAAACCGCGCGTGACTTACCAGCGGGATCCCTGAACGACACGATTGACAACATACACGTGGTACTCGAATCCGCGTCGGGTAATTTAGGTCAATTGGCGTTGAATTCAGGCTGGGTTGATCAGCTAATGAGTGATCGTGAACGGGCCGAATATTTGGTCAGTGTCATCGGTGCCGATGAGGAAAATGAGGAGCGATACCGCGGCATCGGGTTTGAGGATTATTTAGCGTTGAACCCAATCGAGGCTAAAACGGCAGAACACAAAATTGCGGTTATCACCGCAGTGGGGGGCATCGTCGATGGTTATGCTGAAGCAGGATCAATTGGTAGCCTTTCGCTGCTGGAGCGGATTCGGCAGGCACGCGACGATGACGCGGTTAAGGCCATCGTCCTGCGGGTCGATTCGGGTGGCGGCAGTAAATCAGCATCAGAAGTCATCCGGCAGGAATTGGCCCATGCCCAGGCCGCCGGCTTACCGGTTGTTGCGAGCATGGGTTCAGTTGCAGCCTCAGGTGGTTATTGGATCTCTGCCACGGCGGATCGCATTTTTGCGCATCAAAACACCATCACCGGCTCAATTGGTATTTTTGCCATTATTCCAACCTTCGAAAACACCTTAAATGAATATGGTGTCTTCGGCGATGGGGTTGCCACGACGCCACTTGCGGGCGCCGTAAGTATGGATCGCGGGATCCAGCCGATTTACGCGGGCCTCATCCAGCAGGTTATCCAGTCCGGCTACGACCAATTCTTAGGTGTGGTTTCGGAAGGCCGTAACATGACCCCAGAAGCTGTTAATGAGATTGCACAGGGCCGCGTCTGGACCGGCACGAAAGCACTGGAAATTGGCCTCGTTGACGAAATCGGAGGACTCGGTGCGGCAATACAGGCCGCGGCTGAGTTAGCCGCCATTACCGATTATGAAATTTGGCGGGTCGAGCCAGAAGCCTCACGGCAACAGCAAATCCTTAAGGCCCTAACCACAGAGATCAGAGCCCTTGCGCCACCTGCCCAACAAGACCCGATTGCAAAATACTGGCAAACCATGCAATCAGAAGTAAAACGTCTGGCGAGCTTCAACGACCCCCAAAAAGCATATGTGATCTGTGAAACTTGCCCCAGCCCACTGGCGCGCTAAAGCTTGCCCAGCGAGGCTTCGACCGCAAGCGTTCGGGTTACAAGGTCCTCCAGATTCAAAACCGCTTGGCCAGCCAGCGACACGCCAACCACGCCATCCCACGGCGACAACCAATGACTTGGGATGGGCTGGCCTTGCAGCGCCCATAAGGCGCCCACCGTTGCACCGTTGCAATCGGTATCTAACCCCTCTGAAACCACGTCCCCGATGGCAGCACTAAAGTCGTCCTTGTTACGTAACAGCGCCCAGATCACAAGTGCTAAATTGTTCACCGTGTGCACGACGTTCAAGTGCTGGTAACGTTCTCGGATCACAGCGCCCCCCTCCGCCAAAGCAGTTTGGGATTGGGCGAACAGTATGGCTTTATAGCAATCACTATTGTTTGGAATGGCCTCAAGCGCTGCCTCAACGCCAGCCAGTAATGTCCCGCCGCCAGAAACCACCGCCCCGATTACCGCAACCACGACAGCCCCATAAACCCCCTCGCCCACATGAGATAACTGGGCATCAACCGTTGCCAATTGCGCCGCCAATGCGGGATCGTTCGGGGCGACCCAACCATACACATCCGCCCGAATCTGAGCACCGATCCAATCGTTATAATCGTTTTGGGCGCACTCCCGAACATCAAACCCGAGCGCCCCGCCTTCAGGAAACCATTCCCGGCCCCGACTTAATAACGTGCGATACGCTGCCCGCTCTGCCGTATAGGTACTGCCGAGCGGCAGGTGCCGCAGCCAAGCGCGCGCGACATCCTCTGTTGCAAGGTTCGCGCCGCTCGCTTCAAGCATCATCAACGCCAGCACAGAATAATTCACATCATCATCGGACAAGCTAGCCTTAAGCTGCCCCTTGCAGCAGGCCTTAAGCAGCAGCTCTGGCGCTTGATCAGGATCATAAGGAATGAAATCTCGTAGCGGTAAGGCCTGAACCGCCTGCAAATAATCTTGCAGCGCCTCCGTGCCTTCTCGCATCGAAAAGCGCTCAACCGCTTTTCCCAACATACAGCCCGCGATGCGGCCTTGCCATGCCCCTCGAATACGAGCGGCATAATTTTCCGGCAATTGTTTAAGCGTTGACATGATATCGCTCCTCTGAGGGTCTGCGGGAGGAGACCCTTTCCGATTTCTTATTCGAATCAGGCAGCCATAAGACCGCCTTTTATCTCGCCCCAAAACAGCGGACTACGCAACACGCTTTGACGGTCGTACGCTGCGAAAGCGCGACTCAGGTTATGTTGCGTAAGCGACCCCGCCATCACAGCTAATCACTTCTCCAACCGTAAAAGCCCCTGCTCTGGAGCACAGAAAGATCGAAAGCCCGGCAATGTCTTCTGCGGTGCCGACTCGGCCTCGAGGGTTATTGTTCGCAACACTGCTCCAATCAATATCCGTGTCGCCGCCACCGCCAACACCCGTGCTCAGCATCCAAGTTGGGAAGGGGCCAGGCGCGATGGCATTGACGATAATATGTTGCGGCGCAAGGTGCAGTGCAAGACCCCGGGTCAAATGATGCAAAGCCGCTTTTGACGGTCCATAGGAAAAGGTTTCAAACACCGGATTTTTGATGCCATCAATCGAGCCGATATTAACCACCCTTGCCGGATTCTCAGCCGTGCCTGAGGCCCGCAACAACGGTAGTAATTTTTGGGTTAGGAAAAAAACGCCCTTGACGTTGGTGTCCATTACTTTGTCCCACCCCAGCTCAGGAAACTCGTCCAACGGCGCGCCCCAAGACACACCCGCATTGTTGATCAGGATATCGAGGCGCGCCTCGCGCTCGCTCAGCGTCGCAGCCAACTGTTGACAACCCTCAACATCTGCAAGGTTTGCTGGTATCGCAATGCATTCACCGCCATAGGCTTCCTGCAGGCGCTGAGCCGTTGCCGCACAGGCATCAGCCTTACGAGAGCTGATGTAAACTTTCGCGCCGTTCGCTAAAAAGCCTGCCGCGATCATTTCGCCGATACCGCGGGAACCGCCAGTCACGAGTGCGACCTTGCCGCGGATATCAAATAAATTGTTGAACATTTTTTACTCCTAGGTTGATCTTCTTTGTCAGAATTAATCGTTGTCTTACACAACTATTCTAAACGATTCTATTTTAGCAGCACCCACAGACCGCATCGGGCCGACCGGGAATCACCACTTTTTTGAGTATTGCCCACACAAGCGCCTAATTAACCACCTGACACACTCCCGGAAAGGCCTCCCCGCGCCCAATAGAGTGTCGACTGATCTCCGCCCAGAACGCGGCTGCGAGCATAGCCTGACAACCAAAAAGAACGAACACCCTGGCGAGCTTCACCATCGCCCTGCAGGCCAACTTCGGTCCATTAAAGCTGCCTGTTATGCATCTAATCACTAAGGTGCATACTAAGGTATCAATTATTGTGGTCTTGCTTGCACTGTTACAAGCTACCGTGGTTTGATCAGGCTTATCAATTTTTTGGAGTTATAGCATGCCTGATATTGCTAACGATCTGTACACCCTTGCCATGTCCGCCGAAGCGCAACCGCTTATGGACGCCGTGACCAAACACATTGCTGATAATGTTGAGCCGATCACGGAAGAATTTCAGGCCCTCGAAAAAGAAAAGACCGATCGGTGGTCCTGGCACCCCAGACAACTCGAACTGCTCGATGGGGCCAAACAAAAAGCGAAAGACTCCGGTCTTTGGAATTTCTTCTTACCCGATTCCGAAATCGGAGACGGCCTAACAAACCTCGATTACGCCTATATCGCCTCCGAGCTGGGCAAATATCCTCTGGCCTCTGAAACCTTAAACTGTAGCGCCCCGGACACGGGCAACATGGAGGTGCTTGAACGGGTTGGCACCCCAGAACAAAAAGAGCAATGGTTAAAGCCACTTTTGAACGGTGATATTCGCTCAGCTTACGCGATGACCGAGCCTAACCTGCCCTCTTCCGATGCCAAGAATATCAGCACCAGCGCCGTACTTGACGGTGATGACTGGGTCATCAATGGCGAAAAGTTTTATATCTCTGGCGCCGGCGATCCACGCTGTAAGATTATGATTGTAATGGTCAAAACTGACCCCAATGCCGCGCCGAGCCGTCAGCAATCCCAGATTTTGGTCCCGAAAGACACACCTGGCGTCGAGATCCTCGAGGGCATGCAAGTGTTTGGCGCCGATCACGCGCCCCGTGGCCATATGCACATTCGCTTCAACAATGTCCGCGTTCCCAAAGAAAACATTCTGCTGGGTGAAGGTCGCGGATTTGAAATCTCGCAGGTCCGACTCGGACCCGGTCGAATTCATCACTGCATGCGCAGTATCGGCAAAGCAGAAAAAGCGTTAGAGCTGATGGTCAAACGCTCAGCCTCACGAGTCGCATTTGGCAAGCCGATTGCAAAACTGGGCAAGAACCTTGAGGTGATCGCTCGGGCTCGAATCGAAATTGACGCGATGAAACTCATGGTCCTGCAAGCCGCCAAAGCAATGGACGTCTTGGGCAATAAAGAGGCCCGTGTTTACGTCAGCGCGGTGAAGGCGATGGTTCCCGAGAAGGTTTGCCTCATCATTGACCAAGCGATTCAAATGCATGGCGCAACGGGCATTTCTCAGTGGTCGCCCTTGGCAGGCATGTATGCCGACATGCGGCACCTACGTTTTGCAGACGGGCCCGATGAAGTGCATCACATGGTCGTCGGCCGAGCAGAGATTCAAAAATACGACCTCTGGTAGTCTCACCGCTATTATTGGCAAGGCCTTCGGCGAGGCTTCGGCGAGGCTTCGGCGAGGCTTTAGTAAAGGCCTTCGGCGAGGCCTCGGCGAGGCTTCGCCGCAGTCAACCGGCAGTGACTTGCCAGCCGGTACCGCAGAGCCAAGCCTGAAAGCCCCTCGCGCGCGTGGGCTGTCTAAAGCCCACTCATCGATGCGCTCTCAGATATCAGTTTGTGACAGTGACTCTTGGTCGCTGATACCCAAAAGATAACAATCCCTTCAACTTTGAACCGCGCATCAGGCGGCTTTCGAAGTTCTATTGCGGAAGGTCCTGCAGCGAGCAATCCAGGACTAAATAACGGCCCCGGGTTCGGTTTCTTACAGTGATTCTTTCAAGGGAAGTCTGATTCAACCGAGGCGGACGTGTCAGCATAATAGTAAATGGCATACTCGGACGCTCTAGGTGATAACGTAGCGCGCGAGGTCATAGGTCAGCCTGTTGGCACACCCGCATTCTTAGCTTTTTCAAATTTCTCTAAGGTAGCATCAATTTTTTCACCGATCTCCGCCAACACCACGGCAACCACTCGACGATTACGCGCGCGCCCCTCCGCATTGGTATTCTCTGCAACCGGATAATATTCGCCATAACCAATAGCCGCCAACCGATCTGGCTTCACGCCGGTAAATTCGAACAATCGCACAACGGTTGCTGCCCGACTGCCTGAGAGCTCCCAATTAGAGGGAAACATTTCGGTATTAATGGGAACCGTGTCGGTGTAGCCCTCGACGTGCACATGGTTCGGGAAATCAATCATCACTCGGCCCAATTGCGTCAGGATCGGCACCACCCGCGGATACAATATCGAGGAGCCACTCTCAAACAGCACCGAGGAGTTCATTTCAATCTCGATCCAATACTCACTACGCTGCACCGTGATGGCGCCTTGCTCAATCATCTCAGACATCGCTGATTCTACGCGTTCCTGTATCTCATCGAGTTGCTTACTGGCTTTAGCAAGCAGCACCGGGTCCACATCAACCAACTTCGCCATCTGTCGCATTTCAACAGGTCGAATCGGTTTAGGCTGCGGATCGGCAAAGGACTGATCCTGCAATTCAGCCGGTGCGCGAACGAGATCGCCCACTTGGATGGGTTCGAGCGATCGCGCGGGATCGGTAAAGGCCGCGGTGAGCGACTCAGACAGTACCTTAAACTTACCGGTGTTAACGATGGAGATGGAGTACATCATCACGAAGAAGGCAAATAGAAGCGTAATGAAATCCGCATAAGACACCATCCAACGCTCGTGGTTGACGTGCTCTTCGGGTTTTTTCTTTCTGCCCATCCTGACCTACCTAAAGTTACGTCGCATAACTTCTTAACTGATCTTCGAGATTCCGGGGATTTTCGCCAGACGCAATCAGCACCAAGCCTTCAACAATCATAAATCGAAATTGCGCCTCTTCTTGCGCGATAATTTTAAGCTTGTTTCCCCAAGGCAGAAAAATCAGATTCGCCAACAACAGCGCATAAACGGTTGCGCAGAAAGCGGTTGCAATCCCTTTACCCACCGCGTTCGGATCACTCAAATCGCCCATCACAACGATAAGCGCCAGTACTGCGCCAATGATGCCGATGGTCGGGGCATACCCCCCCAGCTCGCCATAAAACTTTGAGGCGGCCACATCCATTGTTTCAACGGTTTCAAGCTCAATCTCTAGAATTTTGCGTATGGCCTCGGGCTCTCGCCCATCAACCAACATCCGCAGTCCCTTACGCGCAAACGGGTTGTCTTCTGTTTCAGAAACCCCTTCAAGTCCGAGCAAGCCCTCTCGTCGCGCGATCTGCGCCCAGTCGACCATTTTATCGATCATCTCGCCTGGATTGAGTTTGGGCGGCATAAACAGCTTCGGAGTCGTTTTTAAGACATGCTTGCCGTGCGCCATCGGCAGGCCAATCAGGCCGCACCCAAGGGCCCCGCCAAACACAATAATCCAAGCAAAGGGATGCAACAGCACCCAGACTGGGTCGCCACCTTCACCCACATAACCACCAAATACGGCACCCAATCCAATGATGATGCCCAATATCGTCATGATATCCATCAGTTCACGTTCCTTTCGCTCACAGTGGGCGTGCCCGCTTTCATGTCCAATCGACCATCTTCGCACGAATGCGGGTTAACGCCTGTGAATGAATTTGACTCACCCGAGACTCGCTCACTTCCAAAACTTGGCCTATTTCCTTTAGGTTCAAATCTTCTTGGTAATATAAAGCCATCATAAGCTTTTCTTTCTCAGGTAATTGATCGATGCAGCCCATCAGCGCTGCCTTGAAGCGATCATCCTCCATAATGGCCTCGGGACCTGCGTCCAACTCTTGATGCCCTTCTTCGTGGGTGTCCTCCAGCAACACCAACTGACAGCTCGCCGTTTCGTGCAGCAGACTGTGATACTCATCCAAAGAAACCGACAACTCGGTCGCGATCTCCTGGTCCGACGCTTGGCCACCATTCCGACTTTCAACCACTCGTACGGCTTGCGCCAGCCGGCGACTTTTTTCATTGACCGACCTGGGCGCCCATGACAACTTCCTGAGTTCGTCCAGCATGGCGCCTTTAATTCGAATCCCAGCATACGTTTCAAAGCTCGCGCCCTGGTCTGGTGAAAAACTCCGAACGGCACTCAACAAACCCAAGAGACCTGACTGTTGCAAATCATCTAGTTCAACACTGCTCGGTAATCTTGCTAAAAGATGCAGCGCAATCCGCTTGACCAACGGCAAATGAGCGGCAATTTTTTCATTTTGCTGCAAATTCTGCTGGCTAGCGTAGACCGAGGCTGCGTTCATGACTAATCTGCCGCTACCGGCTTTGCGGTTGAACCCGCAGCCGCGAGCAAGCGCTCAACAAAGAACTGAAGGTATCCCGTTGCCTGATCTGGCAAAGGCCACCGATTAATTTTTTCACTAATGCGCACTAGGGCTTTCGAGGCAGGACTGCGCGGATAGGCTTCAACCACTGGCTTTTGGGCTCGAACCGATTGTCTTAATTGTTCATCAAATGGGACCGCGCCTAAATACTTGAGGCCAACTTCTAAGAACCGATCGGTCGTGTTCAGTAGCTTCTCATATAAATTGAGACCCTGGCGCTCATCCTTCACCATGTTCGCCAAAATCTGGAATTGCTTAATGCCATGCCGCATGGACAAGACTTTAATTAAGGCGTATGCATCGGTCAGGGACGTGGGTTCATCACACACCACCACAATGACTTCCTGACAGGCTTTAGCAAACGACACGACGCCATCGGCTATGCCCGCTGCCGTATCGACGATCAAAATATCAATAGGCTGTTTGAGTTCACTAAACGCCGCAATCAAACTCGCGTGCTCGACGCTCGTCAGCTCTGCCATTTTCTCAACCCCGGAGCTCGCCGGCACCACGTGTATTCCGAGAGGACCCTGGACAATGATCTCATCCAGTGACTTCTCGCCGCTGATGACGTGTTGCAGATCAAAATGCGGCTCAAGGCCGAGCAATACATCAACATTGGCTAGCCCAAGGTCTGCATCCATCAGCATTACCCGCTGACCCGCAAGCGATAACGATGCGGCCAGATTGACCGAGATATTGGTTTTTCCAACACCGCCCTTACCGCTGGTAACGGCGATGACTCGAACTGGATCAGGCATGGATTTGTTCGTCCCTATCGGTTGTGGGTTCAGCAACTTGCGCCATCTTCATCATAGCAAACGCATCCGCCAAGAGTGCTGTGATTTTAGCCAATCGGATATCCGACAAACCCTGACCATGACAGCTATAGGCTAAGGGTAACTGCGACTTTAACAAAGTTGATAACCCGGATCCTAGATTAATCGCCTCATCCGTTTTGGTCAAAATAGCCGCATGAACCTTGGCATGATCGTACTGACTGATGACCTGCTCAGCTAGCCCTAACTGACTGGTCGCAGAAACGATCAAGATATTCTTCGGGTAGGCGTCATGCATTTTGATCCGACTTAAGTGACGGTTCAACTTGATATCACGCTCGCTCATCCCTGCTGAGTCGATGAGCACAAGCTTCTTGTCCATGGCGCGCTTTAACGCGTCGGTCAACTGTTCGGCGTCGACTGCAACCGCCACTGGGATGTTGAGCAACTTCCCAAAGGTCAGCAACTGATCTTGCCCACCCATCTTAAACGCATCGGTTGTAATCAGTGCGACCGACTCGCGGCCGTGCTTGAGCGCATAGCGCGCGGCTAACTTGGCAACCGTCGTTGTCTTACCCACGCCCGTGGTGCCGATAACAGCAAATACGCCGCCTGCATCAATCACTTCCTCATCGACCGACTGTAATTGCGAGCCGACAAGTTCTAACAATTGCTGCCACTGGTTTACGACCGATTCACAGGCTTCAAAACGCTGCGCATCAAAATCGCCCATCAGCTGATCTAAACTAAAGGGGTTCAGGCCGAGCTCAGACAGTCGCAGCCTTGCTTGGATCACCGCCTCTTGCGAATCCGATCGCTCAGCACGCAACTTGGCCAACTCACCGACCAGCAGGGTTTTAAGGTTGCCCAGCTCTTGCTGTAAGCCGTTTAGGGTCTCCGTGCCAAGGCCAGAAATCTCTTGTAACTTCGGCGCGGCAACAACTTGCCGCGGCTCGACGGTTTTTGCAGCGAGGCCCGGCAAACGCTCGCCCAAACCAAGCATCCGATCCGACAGGCTGACTTTCGCTGGTACCGGCTCTAGATCCTCCATACGTTGCGGCGCCGCGGCAGCACTCGCGAGCTGATGCGTCAACCCTACTGATCCTTCCGCCAACAATGCCGTCGGGGCTTGCGCCATCGGCACTGACTCCCGCGGATGCTCAGGCGCTATCGGCGCAGCACTTACGCGCTGGCTTGCATCACCAAAGTCCGAAACCTCAACCTTTGATTTTTTCGTGACATCGGATACCTCTAGCGCATCCGCATCGAACTGATTGGTCGCCAGAATTTCAATCTTCTGACCGACCCGCCGATTCGATAGAATCACGGCCTCAGGGCCTAACAGGCTGCGAACACTGAGCATCCCTTCCCGAACGTCATCTGCTAAAAATCGTTTAATTTCCATGTCTTTCTCCAAACCGTTAGGCGTTAAGCTGCCTGCGCATTACCAACCGTTCCAACCACTCGAATGCGTTTTTCAGCGGGTATTTCGTCATACGCCAACACATGCAAGCCTTTATTATTACTCTTCACCAAACTCGCCAACCAAAGCCGAATGGTTGATGCAACCAGTAATACGGCGGGCTTACCTTGGTTCTCCATTTGAATCACGCCGTCGTTAATCTGTTGCAACATCTGCTCTGCTAATCCGGGCTCGAGCCCCATCGATTGTTGTTGTCCTCTTACTGCATCTTGCAACATCTGTTCCAACCTTGGTTCAAGGGACAAAACTTCTAGCTCGGGCTCTAACCCATTGATTTGCTCATAAATTGTTCTCGACAGCGCAATACGGACACCGGTCGTTAAAGCGTCAGGATCTTGACTTTTCAATGCACCATCCGCCAAAGCCTCGGCGATCGACCGAACATCCTTAATCGGGACCTGCTCGGCCAACAGGTTTTGCATCACTTTAAGGACCGCGCCTAAGCTCAGTAAATTCGGCACAAGACTCTCAACCAACCTGGGCGCAGATTTGGCCAGATTGTCCAAAAGCTGCTGCACTTCATCGTGACCCAGGAATTCATGTGCATGGTCTTTCAGGATTTGACTCAAATGGGTTGCGATTACCGTACCTGCATCAACCACGGTATAACCCAGGGATTGTGCCTCCTCTCTCTGCGCAGGCTCAATCCAGACCGTATCAAGACCGAACGTCGGGTCCTTCGCTGCAATACCATTGAGCTCACCAAACACTTGCCCCGGGTTGATCGCCATTTCTTTACCTGGATAAATCACGCCGTTGGCAACCGGTACGCCCATTACTTGTATTTGGTAGTGATTCGGATTCAGATCCAAGTTGTCCCGGATATGCACTGATTGCAGCAGGAACCCAAGATCTTGAGAAAGCTTTTTACGAACGCTTCGGATTCGACCAAGGAGCTCGCCGCCCTGAGCTTTGTCCACCAAGGAAATCAGGCGATACCCAACTTCCAACGCAATCATGTCGGTCTGGGGCACATCATCCCAACTCAATTCTTCATCCACTGGCTTGGGCGCGGGCAGAGCTTCTAAGGTTGCCGCCTCAGCTCGCTCGGTGGTTTCCGTGCGGGACTGGGTCAAGAACATACCGAGTCCGACCAATGCCGCCGCGATGCTCAAAAACACAAAGTTCGGCATGCCCGGCACTAATCCCAAAGCGCCAATCACCGCGGCCGTAATGTATAGAGATTTACTGGAGCTCAACAACTGAGTCAAAATCTGATCACCCATCTCAGACGAATCCGATACCCGGGTGACCACAATGGCTGTGGCGGTTGAGAGTAGCAGTGACGGAATCTGCGCGACCAAGCCATCACCGATTGTTAACAGAATGTAATTTTCTGCTGCAACGCTGAGGGATAAATCGTGCTGCGCCATCCCGATAACCAGTCCGCCGATGATGTTAATAAACAGAATCAACAAACCGGCAATGGCGTCGCCCCGAACGAATTTGGAGGCACCATCCATTGACCCATAAAAGTCTGCTTCCCGGGCAACATCGGCTCGGCGAACGCGGGCTTCTTCTTGGGATAACACCCCCGCATTCATATCCGCATCAATGGCCATCTGCTTGCCTGGCATCGCGTCCAAGGTAAATCGGGCAGACACTTCTGAGACCCGGCCGGCACCTTTGGTGACCACGACGAAGTTTATAATGACCAGAATGGCGAAGACGACCAAACCGACGGCATAATTGCCGCCCACAACAAAGTCGCCAAAAGCCTTAATCACTTGGCCGGCGGCATCGGTACCCGTGTGCCCTTCCAACAACACAACCCGAGTTGATGCCAGATTCAAGGCTAACCGCAGCAACGTTGCAATCAGCAGAATGGTTGGAAAGACCGCAAAATCGAGGGGCCGCAGGGCATACACCGCCGCCAAGAGCACCATCAGTGATAGCGCAATATTAAAGGTAAAGAGCAAATCCAGTGCCAGTGGCGGCAATGGTAATACCATCATCGCCAGCAGCAATAAAATCAATATCGGGGTTCCGAGCCCTACGGCTCTAACCATATTCGACAGATCAACCGCTTGGGTTGGTTGCGGGGCATTCATTGTCATACCACTTCACCTCTATACTTGTCGGGCACATCGAAGTAACTGGGTGCCACCGGTTTGACTGGGGTTTGCTGACCCATAGTCTTTAGTTGGAAGATATAAGCTAGAACCTGGGCCACGGCTTTAAACAGATCGCCGGGTATTTCATGACCGATCTCAACCATGCCATGCAGGGCTCTCGCTAGCGGGGGAGCCTCAAAAATTGGCACATTATTGGCCTCTGCCACTTCTCGAATTTTTAGCGCCATAAAATCTTGACCCTTGGCCACAACGCGCGGGGCACCATTACCCTCTTGGTCATATTTAAGCGCGACGGCATAGTGAGTTGGGTTGGTGATAATGACATCGGCCATGGGCACCGAATCCATCATGCGCTGCTCAGAGAGCTGACGTTGCATACGACGAATCTGGCTTTTCACTTCCGGGCGCCCTTCGCTTTCCTTCATTTCATCTTTGACTTCTTGCATCGTCATCTTGAGCTGCTTGTTGTGATTCCAAAGCTGGAAAGGCACATCAATACTGGCTACAAAAATCAGCACAGAGCTAAACCCAATAAAAGACCACATCAACAAATCACCTGTACTGGCTAGGGCAGCAAAAAAGCTCATATACCCAAGCCCGATAATCGTGTTCATCGAGTAATAAATAATCAGAATCGCCGCGGTCGCGACCAACAAAAACTTACATAAAGCTTTGATCAGCTCCATTAGGCTTTGAACCCCAAACATTCGAACAAGGCCTTTCATCGGGCTGATTTTTTCAAGCTTCGGCGCCAAGGCCTCCACGCTAAAAACCATACCACCCAACGCAACCGGGCCTAGAAAAGCAGAAAACACTAACAAGGCTAGAAATGGCAAAATCGCCGATAAGCCGAGGGCGGCCTGGGTGCGAATCGCCTCAAACATCTGATCTGGGTTACGAATTCGTGACGGCTCAAAGGCGAGCCCTTGAGTCATTAACGCGTGCAGATCGGTCATCAGGTACTGACCCAAAAACACCATGCCAATTGAGGCTGCCATCAAACTCAACAGGATATTGAGTTCTTTCGAACGCGCGGTTTGGCCCTTCTTGCGCGAGTCTGCAAGCCGGCGCTCGGTGGGCTCTTCTGTTTTTTCTTGGGAAGTATCTTCAGCCATGCCTTACTCCAAAATCACCAGCATCTGTAAGAATCCGGCTTCAAGCAATGCCGCAAACTGCGGCAGAAAGACCGGCAAACTCAGCATGATCATGATAAATCCAGCAATAATGGTAATGGGGAAGCCCACTGCAAAAATATTGATTTGTGGCGCCGCCCGGGTCATCACCCCAAACGCAAGATTCACCAACAGAATCGCGGCGACTGCCGGCAAGGCGATCAATAAGGCGCCTTTAAACACTTCTGCAATCCACGTAACGGTGTGCATCGCTAAATTTTCAGGCAGTGGCCCCAACGCAATCGGCCACAGGTAAAAACTTTCAACGATCGTCTCAATCAGAACTAGGTGTCCATTCAGGGCAAGGAAAACGAGGGTTGCCAAGATTAAGAAGAACTGACTGATGACCGGCACCTGGACCCCATTTTGAGGATCAATCGTTGCAGCAAAGCCAAGCCCCATACTGGTGGCGATGGCTTGCCCTCCAACGACGAGCGCGCCGAACACCATCTGCAAAATAAACCCCATGGCAACGCCAATGACCACTTGCTGCGCTGTAATGAGCATGCCTTCCGCGCTGAAGGCTTGGATCGCGGGCACGGCGGGTAACAGGGGTGAGATTAAAATCGCGACCAGCATCCCTAATATTATTCTCTGGCGAACTGGAAACGTACGGGCACCAAACAAGGGAGACGCCATTAACAGTGCTGTGATCCGAACAAAAGGCCAGAACACCATGTTGACGAAGCCGATCAATTGTTCGGGAGTCAGCGTCATGACTAACCAACCAGCCCTGGGATCTTATTAAACAGTTCAAGGGTGAAGTCCACCAAGCTTTTGATCATCCAAGGCCCACCAATCAAAAGCGTCACAACCAGTGCGCCGAGCTTTGGAATAAAACTCAAGGTCATTTCTTGAATCTGGGTTGCTGCCTGGAAGATACCGACAAAAAGCCCCACGGCTAATGCGGCAATCAACAGCGGGCCCGCTAGCATCATCGTCATCATTAGCGCTTCTTGACCTAAGTCCATTACAACTTCTGGCGTCATCATGATTTCTGATCCTTACTGGGTGCTTGAGAAAAAACCCCTTCGCGATTGGCTGCACCGACCGCAGCGGCTGCGACATTCACTAACTGTAAAAACTGGCGGTGATGGTTCCGATGACCAACGTCCAACCATCCACTAAAACAAACAGCATGATTTTGAAGGGCAGCGAGATCAGCATGGGCGACAACATCATCATCCCCATCGACATGAGCACACTGGCGACGACCAAATCGATCACGAGAAACGGAATAAAGATTAAAAAGCCAATCTGAAAGGCCGTTTTGAGTTCACTGGTGACAAACGCCGGCAACAATACCGACAGCGGGATGTCGTCTTCGGTTGCGAACCCTTCGGATTCCGCAAGACTGGTGAACATCAATAAATCCGTTTCTCTAACTTGGCTCAGCATGAACGCCCGAAAGGGCGCGACGCCATCGGACATCCCCGTTTCGAAATCCACTTCTTGATTCATATACGGCTTCAACCCACCCTCATAGGCCTTTTCAAAAACCGGCGTCATGATGAACAGCGAGGTAAACAATGCCAACCCGATCAAAATCTGATTCGACGGCGTTTGCATGGTCCCCATTGCTTGTCGCAGGATGGCTAACACGACAATGATTCGGGTAAATGACGTCATGGTCATGAGGATTGCTGGCAGCATGCTGAGCAACGTCATGATCATCAAGATCTGAAGGCTGGTTGAATAGGTTTCCGCGCCTTCTGCGCCCGGCTTCATCGTGAGCAGCGTGAGCGGTTGTTCTGCCGCACCGGCAACGCTCGGCAGCAAGGCAATAAGCACCATCATGAAAAACGTTTTCATGATTGCGCCTCGGGTTTTTCATCGTTCAAAAACCGCTTCAGCAGTGGATTCATGTTCATGGGCTGATTCGATGTATTGTCGAGGGGTTCATCAAACACCATGACCTGGCTCACATTCCCCGGTGCAACGCCGACTAAAAGCTGCTTTGACCCGATTTGAACCAGCACCAAACGCTCGCGCTGGCCAACCGAGATCCCCCCGAGTACTTTCATATTGCCCGGCGTACCAAGACCCGCATCGCCAAACCGACGAAACACCATAGCCAGTACTAAGATCAGTGCGATCACAATCACCAAACCACCAAAAGACTGCAAAAGATAAGCTGGTGTAAAGATGCCCTCTTTTGCGACATTTAAGGGGGCGTTCGCGTCGTCTGCCCAACTGGCCAGTGGCAACAGTGCGCCAATAGCAAGAACTGCAAACGAAAGTGCTTTTCCGGTGAGGGCTTGAATCCGCATTTATTTAAGCCTCTGAACCCGCTCTGCCGGACTGACGATATCAGTGAAGCGAATCCCAAATTGATCGCCCACGACAACCACTTCGCCTTGGGCAATTAAAGTGCCGTTCACCAGCACATCATGGGGCTCGCCGATCAAGCGCTCGAGCTCAATAACAGAGCCTTGGCCGAGACTGAGCAACTCTTTAATCGGCAGAGTCGTTCGTCCAATTTCAAGGGTCAATGTGACCGGCACATCAAGAATCGCATCCAAGTTTGCTTCGCGATTTGCAGAGGCCGCGCGATCTGGCTGAACCTCGGGTGCCTCGACATTTTGTGGGCTGGTTGTGTCATCTGACATGGTATTTTCCTCTGGACCTAATAGGGGTTCGTTATTCCAAACCGGACTGGGTAATCTTGACGGCATTGTGACCATCGGAGGTGCCGAACTTACCGAGAAAGACCGTCTGGTCTGATACTTTGACCGTCACGTTATCCGGCGACTTTATGGGCATCACATCGCCCGGCACTAAATCCAAGATCTGACGAACCGTTAGCCTGAGTTCATCGAGTTCAGCCCTGACTAAAACCGTTGTTTCCCGCAAGTTGGCGCGTATTTTGGGCTGCCATTGCTCGTTTAGTTTTGGCGACTGAACCTCAACGGCCACATTGAGCTTGTCTTTAATCGTCTCAAACATCGCATAGGGCATCACCACATGGCAGGTCCCGGCATCTTCGACAAAGTTTATTTGGAAGCTCAGTTGAATTACCGGCTCATTCGTGACCGGCAGGGTCAGGTATTCTGGATTGTGTTGGATATCCTCGATAGCAGGGGTAAGCGCAGCCACGTCTTCAAAGGCAAGTCCCAGCTCCTTAAGCAGTAGCTCGGATACTTGGCGCGCTAACCGATCTTCAATCGCTGTAAATTGCTTGGCGCGGGCGGATGTTGGCGCAAGACCTTTGCCGCCAAAATACCGATCCACCAAAATATATAAGAGCTTCGAGTCGAGCACGAGCAACCAGTTACCGGGCAAGGGCGCAAGCGTACAAATGGCAATGCTGCACAGCGACGGCAGACTCTGGATAAAATCCTGCTGACCTCGAGTCGACATCGGCTCGGCCACAACGGTCGGTTCGCTTCGAAACATTTTAGCGATGGCGTCACTTGAGGCCGTGGTAAAGAGTTCGCTCACGGTCTGCAGGCGTGGCAAGCTATCGAGCAACCTTAGGTCGCGATTCGCAAAGTTATACGGCCGGGCATCACCGGTTACTTGATCAGGGCTATCACCGCCCACATCACCGCTTTCAACGCCCTTGATCAAAGCGTCTTTTTCTTCCTGGCTGAGAATATCGTCATCTGACATCGTTACTGCACCACAAACCCAGTTAAAACCACCTGCTCGAGCTCCAAGGGCTCGGGCCCGTTTTGGAACAATTCCCGAACTCCGGTATCGATCATCTCGATCAAGGCACGTTTGCCGTCGGTGGTACGAACGGTTTCGAAATCCAAGTCTTGCAACAGCATCAAAATTTCACCTTGGATCAAGGGTGCATTGTCTTTCATCAAGGTCGCCGAGGCGGTGCTACGCGTCTGTAGATTTACCGTCACCTGCAGGTAGCGCATGCTCCCCTCGTATTCAAAATTGGCGACTACTGGCGGCACTTCCACATAGATATTGGTGCGGGTATCAACCTGAGTCTCCTGCGCACCCGAGGGCGCCATCGATGTTATATAAAAGGCGGCTCCGCCCCCGCCCAACAACAAAGCGCCGACTACCGCTCCAATTAAGACCATCTTGTTCACTTCGTTCTCCTCGTTTGACAAGTCAAGTCAGCGTGTCATTCCGTCATACTGACTTCAAGCGGCAATGACGATCCTCTGTTGTCGACGCGTTTATTCGGGTTCAGCCCTTTGAGCAGGATTCCGATTTAAACGCGCGCGGTTACGTTTGCTACGCTTGAATTAAAGCAACCGGCATGCCAATTAAATAAATCCATACTTATCAACGGCTTATTGTAATTTTTAGCGGGACTTACCTGTTATTAGCCAGTTTTATGACGGGCTTTTCCGAGCGGCGTCAAAGCCTTGACAGCTCAAGTGGAAATGAACGGCTCTAAGGGGACCAAGACGCTGGATTGGGAGGCGCTCAATAAGGCTATCCAGTAGCTCCCAGGCGTGATCACCTTAACCTGCAAAAATCAGCGCTTGTCGATCACCGATGGTGTCCGCATGCTGAGTTGCTGGCCGAATGCAGCATTCGGGTTTGATAGACTAGGCCGCAGGCATTTTCGGATATTTTGCGCTGAAGGCTAAACCCTGCGGCTCTGTGCGTCTGGGGGGGGTATCGGCGGCGGCAGGTATAAGGTTCTCTGAGCCTGGGGTCGTGCTCGGTGCTCGGCTCAGCGGTTAAGCCCAGAGATCCAACAATTGATCATTCGCAGGAATAAGCAGCTTGGCTTGTTGATCCTCAATGTCAGCGTGATCAGCCCCCGCTGCCGCGCGTTTTAAACCGTTTGCCTGATCTTGCTCCGCTTCTGATGCAGCTTGTTGACGATGCTCAGATAAAGACTGATCCGACACAAACGTTTGCTCAAGCTGTAAGCCATCTTCATCAAAACTCTTTTGCAACTTCTGAAGACTCGCCTCAAGCGCTTCGCGGACCGCTGGATTTTTGGCGAAAAACATTAGCGTCGTTTGGTCATCGTCTTGCTTGAGCACAATTTCAACGCTGCCTAAATTGGCCGGTTTTAACTTGAGCTCCACAAACTGCAATTGATCCCGCACCATAAACTTGGCTTGTTGCGCCAGCTCTTGAGCCCAAGCGGGTTGGGAAAACGGTGTGACCATCTGACCTTGCGCCGTGCCGCCAGAGATCTCAAAACCAGACGGAAGCTTGAATGCGCCGCCCATGGCATTGCTATCTAACAGTGTTGGCAGAACCGGCACGCCAGCACCTGGATTCGGATTTAGGCCCTGACCCGTGGGCGCAGGCGCTGAAATTGGGGTTGCTTGACCCGTTGCACTGGTTGATTTCGCGAGGAGATCGGCAAATCCATCCTGAGCCTGCCAGCTTAGCGCGGTACTCGAGGACCGGGCCACTGTCGGCAAAGCATTTGAAGCTAAGCGACTGCCCATCGGCGCCGCCTGTAAACGTAGACGCCGATCAGCATCCGCGACTCGGTCTTGGGTTACCACCGCGGCCGCAAGAGCCGAGTTGGCTAGCGGGTTCTTGCCAGCCTGCTCCGCAAGTACTGGCATAGCCAAAATCGCGCTGAGCGCACTTACGCCTTGCCGAAGATTTGGGTCCTCAATCGCCTTAACAGGCTGCGCAGATGTTGAAGGCTGCGCGCCACTACTCTCGAGTTTTGAATCAGTTTGCCCGCGTTTCATCATTGGGGATCTTAAAAGATCTGCTTGGGGACCATCTTTTAATCCCGCTTGCCGGCCCAAAAGTGCAGCGAGCCCGTCGCCCAAGTCAACCGCATCGGCCGCAGCTCCGGCCGGAAATTGTTCGACCAAGCTGTGCGCCTGCTGGGGTTGATTGATCTGAGCGGTCAGGGCCGAACCCTGAAGGGTCGTTATATTTAAAGCTTGCAGGCTTTGTTGACTTCCACTGCTTGCATTCAGGGGCATGCCTTTCACAACCTCTTTCGGCAAAGCATTGCCTTCAACCGGCAAGTCTTGCCGCGCACGGTCGTTATGCGAAGCATAAGATTCTGTCGCGGCCGATGCCGCCTCCGCTGGCTTGTTGATCGCGCGCCTTTGTGCCTCGCCTCGATTCGAGGCAGTATCAGGTGTTGTTTCCCGAACCGCAGCTGCCGCTGCACCAGCAGCACTGTTATCGCCATCTGCAGTCTTAACTGATTGTTTTTTATTATCTTTATCGTATTGCAAAGACGATTCTGACAACGCTTGACCAAAATTTTCCGAGCGAGTGCCGCCTTGCTGAACAAGATTCAACCCCGATGCGCTTTGACCGTCATAAACGGGGATCGCGTGGATATTGATGTCTGCTGCCGTCGCCATGAGATTCGGTTGCAATCACTTTTAATAGAAGATTGCTCTAACTAGTGCAGTAATCAGGCCAACTTGATCCAAGGCACAGCACCTATCAAGAATCCGGCTGTTATCAAAAACCCTCTGGCCGTCCGATGCCGGAGCAGTGGGCACACGCAGCTGACGTTGACGCGCTATACCGGACGCACCGAACCAAATAAGTTTAGGTTGAAAAGACTTCTGGCGCCTTGAGGCCAAAGCGTTCTTCCAATTGTCTTTGGGATTGCTTGCGAGCGAGGGTTTTTTCCTGCTGATCAGATTGATCCGTCACTTGCTGCAGCGCTTCAATGCGTTGATGCGATCGCTGCCAGGCCAATCGACTGTGCTCAAGTTGCTGGTCCAGGTTTACCAAAACCTGACGTTGCTGCACGATCGCATCATCTAGCTTTTGCAGGAAACAGTAAAAGTCCTGTATTTTAAAGGCAGAAGCCCCTGCATTGCCTTGGGCTTTAAATTTTTCGGTGTACTCCTCACGGTAGGTCAACAAATTCCGCAGCGCTTCCTCTTGCTGCTGCAAGGCGACTTGATCGGCCTTAAATTTTGCAACGACGGGCTGGCTTTGTTGGGTTTCAATATCCACCAGCTTTTGCATCCTTTGACTGCGTTTTAGATTCATCCGATAACATTCCCTGTCATTTTCTTGGTTTTCGGTGCGGCAAAATAGGCGGCACAACTCTTACGTTTAATGCTTCCTGCACCCCCTAAGGCGCCGATCCGTCTGCTGCAAGATAGGGCGTCAATGCCTCTAACGCTTGGGTACTTTCAACCAGCGAAAAGTGCTCATCTAAACCTTGTTGAATAAACGCTCGCAAAGCTGGGTAAGCTGCGATCGCGGCGTCAATTCTAGGATCGCTGCCGGCAACATAGGCGCCAACGCTGATGAGATCACGATTCTGATCATAGGTTGCGCTAAAGCTTCGGAAGCGCTGGGCAAGTTGTTGTTGCTCGGGCGGCGTTATCTGAGTCATCAAGCGACTGACCGAGGACTCAAGATCGATGGCCGGATACAACCCAGATTCGGCCAATTTACGAGACAACATAATGTGTCCATCTAAAATGGCCCTGGAAGCATCCGCCACCGGGTCTTCGTTGTCATCGCCTTCCACTAAAACGGTGTAGATCGCGGTAATCGAGCCGCCCGATGCGCCCATTCCGGCGCGTTCCACCAGTTGTGGTAATTTAGCGAACACCGAGGGTGGAAATCCCCGAGAGACGGGCAACTCACCAATCGATAAGGCAATTTCGCGCTGGGCTTGCGCGAACCGGGTCAGCGAATCCATCAACAATAAAACGTTCTTACCCTGATCACTGAAATACTCTGCAATCGCGGTCGCACGTAAGGCGCCATGAACCCGCATCAAGGGCGGCGAGTCCGCAGGCGTTGCCACAACCACGGCACGCTTTAATCCAGCCTCCCCCAAGGTATGCCGAATAAATTCTTGTACTTCTCGGCCCCGTTCACCAATCAACCCAACGACCACGACATCGGCCTCGGCGTAACGGGTCATAAGCCCCAAGAGCGTACTTTTACCCACGCCACTGCCCGCGAATAGGCCCATACGCTGGCCGCGGCCAATTGTTAACAACGCATTCACTGCTTTGATTCCCGAATCAAACGTATGCTCGATGGGCTTGCGGTCTAAGGGATTCATCGGTTCGCCTTCCAGCGATCGACTCGTTTCAGTATAAATCGGGCCCTTACTGTCGAGGGGCGCGCCAGCGCCATCAATCACCCGTCCCAGCAGGGCAGGCCCGACGCCAACCCGATCGGTATCCGGCAGGGGAATCACACGCGCATTCGGCGTCAAACCTCGGCTGTCACCAATCGGCATCAAATACAATTTCGCGTCAGAAAACCCAACCACTTCGGCATCAACGCTCTGACCCGAATCCGGCACGATCCGGCAGCGGCTGCCCATCGCGGCCTGACAACCAACGGCCTCAAAGGTCAGACCCACCATCCGCACCAAGCGCCCTTCTAAAACCGGGGCCGTTGGTGTGAGCTGGCTGCCCAAATTCAAGATCTTGCTTGCAAGGTCATTTGATCGAACTTGTAGGGCGCTTAGATTTGTTTCGCTCATTCGGTCGGTGCCTTTAGAGCCTTTGTTACGATGTCTTTGGCCATGACCGTTAACTCCGCCGTAAGCTGAGAGTCTCGCCCCTGAAGCCGACAATCACCGCGGCCTAACGACGGCTCATCATGCAGCGCCCAATCTTTTGCCGGATGCCCATCGGGCAATGCGGCGATATGTTCAGCCACCATCAACCGATCCTGCGGATGTAGAAAAATTTTGGGGGGATGCTGTAGGGCCGGCAACGCCTCACTAATGCGCTGAACATGCCGATAAAGCACTTCTGAATCTGCCGTAATCTCGCATCGGGCCAACTCGGCGCCGACCAAAGCCGCTAAATGCGCTACCTCCCGAGCAAGATGCGCGTCCATTGCAACCAAGGGCTGATCGATCCCTTGAAGCAGCGCTAAGAACTGATCTGCCCGGTCCTGGGTCAGGGCAAGGCCTTGCGCCTCACCATCTTTAACGCCCTGGGCAAACCCCTCGTCATAAGCCGATTGCCGCAATGCCGCGATCGCGGCAGCATCAAGCGCCTTTTCCTTGGGCTGCGTTAAATCCGGCGCCTGCCAAGATTCAAAATCAACGACTGTGGCATCAGACATATTCATCGCCCCCTTTACCGCCGAGCGCAATCGTGCCATCAGCGCCGAGATTGATTGCAACCTGCAGAATCTCTTTCTGCATATCTTCGACCTCGCTCAAGCGAACGGGGCCTTTTAGCTCAAGATCCTCAAGCAGCATTTCAGCGGCGCGAGACGACATATTGGTGGTGATCTTGGTTTTCATTTCTTCGGAGGCCCCTTTTAGCGCAATCACCAGCTTGTCAATCTCAACACCTTGCAGCAGAGTCTGCATGTGCCGGTCCGTGAGCGACAATAAATTATCGAAGATGAACATAAGATCGCGGATTTGCTCACCCATCACTTCATCCTCTTCTGTAATACGATCCAGGACTTCCGCTTCAACATTTGAGTCCAGAAAGCCAATGATGTCGGCTGCAATGCGCATGCCTTCGACTTTGGCCGGCGGGATTGGTGAGGCTTCCACAACCTGCTTTTGCAGTAATTCGTCGAGTTCAGCCAAGGCCGCCGGATGGATATGATCCAGGCTTGCAACGCGCATCATAATGTCCGGAATATTCTCAACCGGCAGGAATGACAAGACCTCGGCGGCATGATCGCCATCTAACGAACTCAGCACGATGGCACAGATCTGCGGGTGCTCGTGCTTCAAGATGGTGCCGACCGATTCGGCATCCATCCACTTCAACGTCTCCATACCTTTAAAGTCTTTACCTTGGAGGATTCGATTGGCCATCCGAGTGCCTTTGGTTTCGCCAAGGGCAATGTTCAACGTTGACCGAACATATTGCGAGGGATTCGACCCCACAGCATTACCCGAGTTCAAGGTTTCGATGAACTCTTGAACCACCCTGGTCAAACTCTCGTTGGAGACAGCCGATAACTCGGTCATGGCGCGACCCACACTTTGCACTTCGCGCGGTTCCATATGCTTCAACACATTCGCCGCCGCATCTTCGCCCAGGCTGAGCAAAAAGACCGCTGCTCGCATGGCGCCACTTAATGTTTCGTCATTATCAGGCATCTGCTGCCACCCAATCCTTTAACACACCCGCCACGCGTTCGGGATCTTCTTGCACCATCGCCCGGGCGCGGCCTAACTGCTGATCATAACTTTGTCTGGGCATGCTACTGCCTGCCACCCCATTGGGCCCGCCGACCTGAGCCGGATATTGACCACCGTCCTGCAGTGCCATCGGCTGGCCTTGCGCGTCATATGCTTGCCCTTCTGGATTGACATAGCGAGGCTGCGCATTGGCAATGACCGCCTCGGCACTGGCGCTTACCAGACTTCTGAGCATCGGCCGCAACACACCAAAGATCAAAGCCATGATGGCAATGAAGCCTCCCGCCATTTTTGCGGCACCTGTATAGTCGGACAGCGAATCCATGAACTCTGGCTCTTCAATCGGAGCCGGCACGAAGGTTTGGAACTGAGCCGATGAAATACTGACCGAGTCGCCGCGCCCCGCATCAATCCCGACCGCCTCACGAACGATCTGTTCTACCTGGGCGATTTCCTCTGGCGTCACTGGCAACATTTCCATCGTTGCCTCAGCAGCCTCAGGCGCTTCTTCGCCGGGCACAGGGGGCGGCGCATCCACTTCCTGGGCTTTGTAATTCAAAACCACCGCGACCGATAGCCTCTGAATTTGACCGCCGGCTGCTTTGATGTGGCTAATCGTGCGATCCACTTCATAGTTACGTGTTGACCTGCGGGAGGTGTTTCCAGCCTGCTGAGCGCCGCCCAATTCACCCTCTTGCCCAGCATTCGGGGGCGTTGGCACCAACGCACCCGGTACACCGGCGGCTTGAGCTTCGTTTGACGTGTCTTCTGAGATTTGTTCGCTGCGCAGAACCGGTTCTTGTTGCCCGTATTGCTCAACAGTGCGCTCTTCGGCGGTATGATCAATCGCGGCCGTAACCTGCACGCGGACATTATCCTCGCCGTACAGCGGCGCGAGCATACGCACTACGCGCTCGGTTAAGCTGTTTTCAATTTGGTGGGCGTAACGCAACTGCTCGTTACTCATCTGCATTTCTTCAGAGCCGCCCTGGCCAGACAGCAACCGACCCCGCTGGTCGATCAGGGTCACGTTTTCTGGATCTAGATCCGACACGCTCGAGGCTACCAGGTACACAATGCCGGCGATTTGAGACTCACTTAATGAGCGGCCACTCGCCAGGCTCACAACGACCGAGGCATTGGCCTCCGAGCGATTACGAATAAAGGCTGATTTTTGTGGAATGGCCAAATGCACCCTTGCTGCGTTGACGATGTTGAGGGAGGCGATCGAGCGCTGGAGTTCTTCGGCAACCGCTTGGTTATAACGAGCACCTTCAATAAAGGCGCTGGTGCCAATTGATTGATCGTCATGCAGCATCGCCAAACCCCGATCGGAGCTGCTCGGCAAGCCGCTGCTGGCCATGCGAATGCGCACTTCATGAATATCACTTGCTGCAACAGAGATCACACCAGAGCCCGCATCGTACTTATAGGGCGTATTGCTCTGCTCTAGTTGGTTAATCACTTGGGAGGCATCCATCTCGGACAGATCCCCATAGAGCGGCGCGTAAACCGGCGCTTGCGCCCAAATGACGATGAAGACGCCCAAGGCAATGCTGGCTGCCAGGCCCACCAACAAGCCTAATTGGCGCAGCATCGGGAGCTGTGAGACGACGTCGAATTGGGCAAACGCCTTTGTGGGTTCTAAAACGGCCATGTTGTTTCCTACCTAAACGATTTGTTGTTGCCAACGTTATGATTCTTATTTGGACTCTGACAGCGCCACCCTGGGCCACTCTTACCAGCCTTAAACCTGCATATTCATTACTTCTTGATAGGCAGACAGTACTTTATTTCTAACTTGCACGGTCGCTTCAAAGGACAAACTCGCCTTCTGCATCGCAACCATCACATCTCCCAAATCGACCGACTCATCGCCGCTCACATAAGACAAAGACAGGTCTCCGGAGGTCTTTTGCGTTTCGGAAACAGCTCTCAAAGAATCCTTTAGGACATTAGAGAACTCGTTAGGGCCTTCCACTCGGGTTGCCGGCGGCGCGATGTCGCCACCCGTATTGACCCGCATGGCGCGCATCTGGTCTAAAACTGCGTTGATCTCCATGCTCATAGTAATCTACTCTTTCTGTCGTATTAGATTGCCGATAACGCGCCGCTAAGCGGGTAGCGCAATGCCCATTTCTTTGAACCGTGCCAATTTATAGCGAAGGGTTCTGGGACTGATGCCAAGCCGTTCTGCCGTATCTTTGCGGCTTCCGCGCTCTGCCTTCAGGGCATCTAATATCATGGCTTGCTCACGGGCTTTTAACCCGGAATCCAGCGCAGGGGCTGGGGTTGCAATCGGCGCTGCCTCAGCTGCTGTCGTGGCTTCAGGATTACCGTTTGATGCCTCAAAGGAAATTACGTCTTCATCGATCACCAAACCGTTGCGTAAAATTAACGTGCGTTGCACGACATTTTCAAGTTCACGCACGTTCCCCGGCCACTGGTGCTCGCTGAGCTTCAATAATGCGCCCGCGCTGAAGGAAACATCTTGTCCTGCTGAATACTGCTGCAGGAAGTGCTGCGCCAAAGGCGCGACATCGCCTGGACGCTCACGCAGCGCTGGCAAGTACAAAGGAAACACATTCAAGCGATAGAACAAATCTTCGCGAAAGCGGTGGGCCTCAACTTCTTCTTTTAAGTTTCGGTTGGTGGTTGCCAGCACTCGAACGTCTAGTTTGGTTGATCGGCTAGAACCCAGACGCTCAACCACACGTTCCTGCAACACGCGCAAAAGCTTGGCTTGCAGACCCAGATCCATTTCTGAAATCTCGTCTAACAAAATCGTGCCGCCATTGGCCTGTTCAAACTTACCGGCGCTGGCATTCACTGCACCGGTATAGGCGCCCTTTTCATACCCAAACAAAACAGCTTCGAGCATGTTTTCAGGAATCGCCGCGCAATTAATGGCCACAAACGGACCCTGTGCGCGCGGTGAGTGATCATGGATTAATTTCGCAAAGACCTCTTTGCCGCTACCCGATTCGCCACTGATCATAACCGTGGCATCAGACAAAGCCACTCGATGGGCCATATCCACCAACGCCTGGGTGCGTGCGTCTTCCGCAATAACGCCGCCTGCAGACTGACTTCGGCGGGTAAGGCGGTCCATCAGGCCAATGAGGACATCGCCCTCAAAGGGTTTAACCAAATAATCGGCCGCACCATTTTGAATCGCGTCCACCGCTTGGGAGACTTGGGCAAAGGCCGTCATAAGCACGACCGGCATCTCGGACCATTGGGCTTTGATTTCAGTCAAAAGCGCCAAGCCGCCCAACTCGGGCATTTCGACATCCGTCAGCACTAAATCAATCTTGTGCTGACCGTGCAATACAGCCAATGCTTCTTTACCGTTTGCTGTTGGCAAGGTCTGGAAGTCTGCAAAGGCCAAAGCATCACAAATGGCTTCGCGCAAGGCATCATCATCTTCGACGACTAAAATGGTGACTAATTTTTTATCCATGAACGGCAGCTCCGTGATTGGCTTGTTCAAGCGGGGTTTGTTGCTGACTGGCGTTGATCACAGCACCGCCTGCTGATTCTGTTTGCGACGACGAGGGCGCGGCCTTGAATCGGGCATGGGGCAGCGTGAGTTTGAATTCTGCGCCACCGTCTTTTGGATTGCGGGCGATGAGGGTTGCATCGTGATTGCGCGCGATCATGGCGCACAGCGCCAGACCTAAACCAGTGCCACCGGCACGGGTAGTGAAGTAAGGGTCAAAAATTCGGCTCAAGGCATCTTGCGCAATGCCCGGGCCATTGTCTCGGATGCTCATTTCAAGACCCGAATCGGTGATTTCGGTGGTAACCGTTAAAACCGCGTTTGGCGTAACCTGGAGGGCGTTTTCCGCGATCGCCACGAGTGCCGAGAGCAGAGCTTCTTGGTTGCCTTCGATCAAAACGTCCCCGGTTAAACCCGTTTCTTGCCACGCGCCGTTTTGTTGCGCGAGCAAAGGGGCGAGTGACACTTTCAAAGCTTGCAGGAGTTCAAACAGTGAGCAGTCTGCATCTTGGGTTTCGCCGCCCTTCACAAACTGCAGGCTGTCATTAACAAGGGATTCTAAGTGCTTGAGTCGGCCCTTAACCTTGCTGGTCACTTCCAAACGGGCCTCATCAGCAAGCGTGGGCCGCTCCATCGCGCCCATGTATAACAAAGCTGACGATAAGGGCGTTCGAATTTGATGCGCAAGCCGCGCCACCATTTCGCCGAGGGCCGTTAGACGTTCACTGCGATGGCTCTCTTCTTGGGCGGCGTAAGTTTCGGTCACATCGGTCACCAAAACCACCTGATCACCGTAACCGTCATTCAGTTCTGTTGACAGTGAGATCCGGCGACCGGAACGCAGAACCATCTGCGTGCCATCGCGGCTAATGGATGCCGCGCATTCGCCGATCACGCTTAAAAAATTCATATTCAGGAGTGGCTCGCCCAGGAGGTCGGCCGCGCCCGGGTTGGCTAAGATAATCGTGTGATTTCGATCCAACACCAAGACGCCACCGGGCAAGGCATCGACCAGTGCCGTCAGGCGATGGGCTAGGCGTTCTTTTTCGGCTAATTCTTCCTGACGCGCAGCCCGCGCTGAGGATAATTCTTGGGTCAGCGCCATGACTCGCGTTTGCAGATCTGCGTAAGACACCTTGAGTGACGTTGTAAGACTGGCAAAATCGTTCTCAAGTAGCTCTTCTAAGTTGATCCTTTCTGCATCCCCAACCGCTTTCGCCGAATCCATTCGTTCCGATTCCGCTAATTGCAGCGGGATGATGTCGGAGGCATCCAAGAGTTCTGCCTGCAGGACAGGGGCTTTGAGGGCGTCGAGGTTGCTCGATTCTTGAATATTTTGGCTTTGCATGGCTCGTCACGTATTTTCAATTTCGTGACTAACCTAAAGCAAGCAGCGTGCCTACTTTTTTAATCTATATAAATCATATGTTTAAGGGAAGTCTGGCAGGATTTTGCCGCTATTCGTCAAAGCTTTGACGGCTCAGTCCCGTTGAATCCCGAGCTTTTTCATCTTCTCGACCAGCGTTGTGCGCTGCAGTCCCAGCAGCGCTGCGGCCTTGGCAACCACACCCTTTTCTCGGTCGAGTGCCTCCTGGATGAGCCGGATTTCCATCCTCGCGATATGATCTTTTAGGTCGACGCCTTCATCCGGCAGACCGGCGCCACCGAGCGCCGTGTCCGTGCCTGTCCGCGCGTCACTTGAGAACCGGTATTTTTCCGGCAGACTCTGCACATCCACTGCTTGTCCTGCATGCAAAATGGTTAACCGCTCGACCAGATTCAAGAGCTCCCGAACATTGCCAGGCCAGGCGTATTGACCCAGTTTTTCAATAGCCGCATCGGTCAAACTTAAACCCTCGGCCTCGGGCAGCTTCGACAGCGCATGGGTAATGAGCCCGGCAATATCCCCAGCGCGCTCTCTGAGCGATGGCGTTTTAATGGGGAACACATCCAGACGGTAAAATAGATCCATTCGGAATTTTTGTTCTTCTACCAAGGCTTCTAAATCTTGATGGGTCGCTGCGATGATCCGCACGTCCGCTTCAAGCGTTGCGGTGCTGCCCACACGCTCAAAGGTTCGTTCTTGCAACACCCGGAGCAATTTGACCTGCATTTCAAGGGGCATATCACCGATTTCATCTAAGAATAGGGTACCGCCCGCCGCCAATTCAAACCGGCCTTGTCGGGTTGCAATCGCTCCGGTAAAGGCGCCCTTTTCATGGCCAAATAGCTCAGACTCCAAGAGTTCCGCAGGGATTGCGCCGCAGTTAACGGGTACAAACGGACCGGCGGACCGGGCTGACAACTCATGAATGCTGCGCGCCACCAGTTCTTTGCCGGTGCCCGTCTCACCAATGACTAAAACACTGGCCTCGCTCGGGGCGACTTGCGCCACCAAATCTCGAACAGCCCGCATGGGCCTGGAATCCCCTAAAAGCTGTGTACCAAGATTTTGATCTGATGCCGACTTAACCAATTGAGTTGTTCCTATTTGTCTCAAACTATACATTCATCCTGAATACTCGTCTCACCAGCACTTTAACGGCGCAACTGCGAGACGCCTTTATTGTACACGGAAGTGCCGAAAGACTAGGGCGCGACGTCCGCCTCGCCTGATTGCGCGCGCTTGAGTGCCACTTCCCGACGGTGGTGCCGGAACACCAACCGGCCAAGCAGTGATGATGCGCCATCGCTTAAATCAACAAAGCTGAAGGTTAAGGGCTGGGTCGAGCTTTCAGGCGCTGCCAGTGCCTTGTCTTGCGTCGGCACAACCGTTGCCACTAATTTCAAAGGCCGCGGCACGCCTTGGATTAAAAACAGGTTTAAAATAACCCAGTCGCCCTCGTGATAGACCTCGCCGGCTGCCGGCCGCAACTGCAACCCCGCCATCGAGATCGCAAGCGGCCTTGGGGTCGGGATCTGCGCCTCGGCGGACAATAAATCGCAGAGCAACTCGGTAATCAAATTCATTTTCTGATCGATGCGCTCAATTTCCGAAGCAATGCCTTCGAGCTCATAGTCGATGTCCCGGCGCTGGTAGTCTTCTAAAGCGTGGGTTTTGAGCAACGAAAAATTCCGATCGTTCAACCGCACCCGTTCGGCGAGGCTCGGGAGCTCCACCCGCGACTCGATCTCGCAAGGCAGGTGATCCTCAAAGGAAAGGCCTTCGGAAAATGGATCCTGGCTGAAATTCATTGGCGGCTCTTCAATTGCTTATCCACAGTGTACCTTGCGCGTTAGCGCCCTAAAAGTTCTGCTTGAGTCTTTTATGCGTTTGGGCCGAGCATCAGCCCGTGGCCTTTCAACCAGGTCGGCACGGTAAGTTTGCGCGAACCGCCGCCGAGCCAACCAAAACGCCATCGTAGGGCTGGATCATTAAACCCAGCTCGGCCACCCAACATTGAATCTTTACAAGGTTCAATTAATTGCGTCTTAGTCAACGCGCAGCAGTATTTTATCGCCCGGGGTCTACGTTAAATAAGCGCTCACCGCTTTGTAGTCTTGCTTGCTGCGCTGCATCTCTTGAGAAAGCTTATCCTTGGCCTCAGCGACCTTGTGTACCAGAGTCTCATTCTGCCGGAGCAGCCACTGGATTTTGTCTGCTGCGACTAATGCATCCTCCTCCGTGAGCGGCGCTGAAAAACACGCGCGCAGCGCCGCGTCACGCGCTGCCTGCGCCTCGGGCAGCGCATCCCAATCGCCTTCTTCGGCCAAAGCCATCATAGCCTCAGTCATGCAGGCGATCTCATCGAGCGCCGCCAGGCGACGCTCGGCCACCCTTCCTACGGCAGG
>Ga0233426_10000748_pt1 | contig 32687 bp, 31 predicted proteins | sample SI_118_April2016_6_FD_179875 | JGI IMG/M metagenome (GOLD analysis project Ga0233426, IMG submission 179875) | Seawater microbial communities from Saanich Inlet, British Columbia, Canada - SI_118_April2016_10_MG | ecosystem: Environmental > Aquatic > Marine > Inlet | place: Canada: British... | reverse complement strand
AAGTAACAAGGATTATATTATGATTAAAACATTAACCTTAATTGCAGTCATCGCTTTAATATCACACTCGGCTTTGGCAAATGAAGCAGTAGCAAACATTGAAGTATCATCTGTTGGAGCTATAAAGCAACAATGGCAGCAAGAACAAGCTATTAAGAAATTGAAAGCGGTTGATAATGAATCAATAAACTTACTACAAGGGAAGACCCGCCAGCAAATTCTAACGCTGAAGGATCACCGGGTTATTAAGCATACAATGCCTGCAAGGTTAAACGATAATAATTCATCTGCTACACATCAAGCGATCAATAACTCCCCGGCTAACTTGTATCGTAGCTTTTATATTTATAATGGTTTTAGCCAATTGATTGATGATTACGATGAAGACGGTTTTTTTCAAACCTTTAGTGTGACTTTTGATGCTGATGTTATTGATACATATAACATTGATCATGCTAACGTTTATGCAGAATTATATTTAAGTAAAAATGGAGGTGATTGGGTACATTATTTCACCACTGATAACTTTTCAATTTATGGAGATAGTGATAATGATGAATACGAAGTGTATACCACATTAAATCAAGGCTACATTTCAGACAATTACGATGTGCTAATTGATCTATATGAAGTTGGTTATAGTGATATTGTTGCCACATATAGCTCAGATAATACTAATGAACTTTACGCTTTACCTTTAGAAAGTAGTGATTATGATCCTGACTATGTTGAATATCATAGTGATAGCCACGCTCATGGCGGCACTAATACACTTTTAGTTATCTGTTTTCTTTTAACATTAGTTATTATTAAAAAGCGTCTCTCTAGGAAGTATTAAAGACGAATATTTTAACTCACTATCAAGTTCGCTATCAAATAAATTATAGCGTCATTATGCAAGCAAAGAGTAGACAGATAATAATTCATTATCTGTCTATGATAGCCGTTTATATTGGAAGTTCTACTATAAATATTGAATTCCATTCCTTTGTTTTTTTTACTACACTCAACGAATTAATAATAATAATAAGATCGAGGAGATAAAAATGAACGATAAAGTTGAAAGTCCCAAATGGTTTTTAGTCGTCACTATTATTGCACTAATTTGGAACTTACTCGGATTAATGGCATTCATAAGCCATATGACAATGACGCCAGAAATGCTCAGTGAGTTATCCAGTCAAGAACAAGATTTATATAAAAATATTCCTATATGGGCAACAGTTGCTTTTGCTATAGCAGTTATGGCTGGCACCTTTGGCAGTTTATTATTGGTACTGAAAAATAAAGCCGCTAAACTCTTGTTAATAGCATCAACATTAGGAGTAATAGTACAAAACTTTCATTCGTTTTTTGTGATTGATTCGATGGCTGTTTATGGCGCAACTAGCGTTATCATGACTATTATTGTGTTTATCATTGCTGTTGCGTTAGTTTTATTAGCGAATAACGCTGAAAAGAATACTTGGCTAGCTTAGCCAAATAATACTTACAGAAAAGCCACAACAGTGGTTTTTTTATTGATTATTTTTCCCTTAAAAAAACGCCTCGGATAAAACGTATTTTTTATTTACTCTCTTTTTATTCTTTTTTTAACCAAGCTGATATTATTGGAAAGTGATCTTTAACCGCTAATTTATGCGTTAATATATCAATGTGACCGTAATCGACTTGATTTCCTGCTTTGATTGAAAGTACAGAAAGTTTTGCCTTAGGGTTTGATTCATTTATAAAACTCTTAACGTCTTCTGCATGTCCCAACAACAAGTCCTTCACACCTGTTATATGCCATGTTTCTGGCCAAACAACTGATTTAGCCGCATTGCTATAATCAAAATTATCAACGGTATCTCTCCACACTGACTTTTTTAGCCAGGAATGCTTTGCTGCATAAATAAATAAGTTTCGTTATCAGACCCTGCCTTGAGCTTTACTAAATCGATATATTTTTTACGTTTAGCTATAACAGGTGCCACACGCTTCCAAAATAAATCTATTTTCCATCTTTTTTCAAAATGCTTTTGATGTATGGTTCTTTTAGTTACAAAAAAGAGTAAACGTCCAATATCATTAACCTTTGTAGGCTGTTTAGCCAAGTAGCCTTTTAGTAAGACGCCTCCCCATGAATGACTAACGATATGCAATTTTTGTTTTGTTCTATTTTTAACAAAATCAATGAAAAGTGGAATATCTTGATTGATAAGTTCCCATTGGCCATGGTTAGCATTGGTAGCTAATGGTGGGCTACTTAACCCTTTTCCTCTAAAGTCTGCCACATAAACATCAAAACCATTCTCAGCAAGAAAACACGCAAGCCCTTTACCCGATTCAGTATAGAATATTTTACCGTTTTCCATAGTGCCATGAAGCATAAGAACAGGAATGCCCTGCTCTTTTTTAAAGATATGACGAAGATGTAATTGATACTCTCCATCATTGATATACAAAGACTCTTGTTGCATGAATAACATTCAATAAGTAGCGAATAAAACTACCTTACACAACAACAGGTCAGACCTCAACTATTATCAAGTCGCTTTATTGGTTCTCAAAGTCATGGTTACACCAATCCCTGCTAACAACAGTACAAGCATCAAACCAACAACCCCTAGTACTTGGTCTATTGCTTTTATTCCTGTCCACCTTAGGTAATGAATATTATAAATAGTATTAATAAAGTCAGTATCAATACCTTGTTGACGTAATGTCATATTGTTCCAATCTAGCGTAATTCGCACGTCAGTCGTGGTTGTAATTAAAAACTGATCGATAAATTTAATTTCGCCATAGCGCTCATAATTGTCTTTTATAGCATCGTTTATCAATAGGGCAATGTGTTTTTTATTTGGCTGCTCAATTTTATCTAGAGTTTCCAACGATAGGTGCTGCCAACCTTGCTCAGCTTTCACTATTAAGTGGTCACCTAAAATAGTTTTCAGTTGTCGTATTTCTAACCAACTTTTTCTACTAGACGGGAAAATTCGCTGTTCAATAGGATATGTTTTTATTAATAACGGTTGATAAGCGTTTTTATAACCTGGTTTAAAAAAGAAAAATACGCCTGTTACTGCCCAAGCAATAAATGGCAATAACATTAAAAACCCCAAATACTTATGTAACTTTTTCACGATTCGCCCATTGTTATCAAATTTTTACAGCTATCTTAACACATTGATAAGTGATGATTTATGTCTATTCACTCATAAAAAAACCTGCAGAAGCAGGTTTTTAAATAAAGAAGTCAAGCGTTATGACATATGCACTAGCATATTACTTGGTTCTTCTAAGAACGATTTCCACAAGTTACAAAAACGAGCGATTGTACCACCATCAATAATACGGTGATCACCAGACCAACTGACTTGCATTATAGAACGTGCTTCCACTTCACCTTTATCGTTAAAGCGAGGTAATTTCTGCAATTTACCTAATGCAACAATCGCAGATTCAGGTTTATTAATGATAGGTGTAGCTACCGTACCACCGATAGCGCCGATATTTGAAATGGTAATTGTACCACCTTTCAAAAACTCGCCAGCAACACGACCAGATCGAGCAGCATCAGTTAACTGCATAATATCTTTAGCTAAATCTATGATTGTTTTATTTTGCACCTGTTTAACATTTGGCACTAATAAGCCAACTTTTGAGTCAACGGCCATACCAATATTATGATCTTCAAAATAGGTTAACTCAGTGCATTCTTCATTAGCCTGAGAATTAACTACAGGAAATTGTTTAAGTGCCAATGACATTGCTTTCATAAAAAATGGCATCATAGTTAATTTAATATCTTGCTTAGCATAAACTTCTTTAAGCTCGCCTCGCAATTTAATTAAATTAGTCATATCTATTTCTTCACAATAGGTAAAGTGAGGTATCGTAGATACTGAATTTACCATCGCTTTTGCCATTGCCGCTTTAACGCCACGAATAGGCTCTGTTCGCATTCCGCCTACTATTGCATTACTCGTAACAGTATTTACTTGGCTAGTTTGTGTATCATCGCTGTTATAAGCAACAACATCTTCTTTATAAACTCGACCTTTTTTACCACTGCCCGGTACTTGATGAATATTAACATTTAACTCTCGTGCAACACGACGTACCGCAGGACTAGCTACTGCTTTTTCGTTAATCACTTTGTTATTTTTTACACTAGGTGGAACTGTTTTTTCAATGGTTTTAGTTGAAGGATTTAATGCTGTTGTTTCATTCGCATTAGCTTCTGCTGGTGATGAATCAACTGAAGCATTACCTGCTCTTTCAATAGCAAATAACGGCTGATGAACCTTAGCTATTTCACCTTTTGCATAATGTAACTTAACCACCTTCCCCGCGTACATAGCAGGAATTTGCACTAATGCCTTATCGGTCATCACATCAGCAACGGGCTGATCTTCTTCTAAAATATCACCTTCTTTAACAAGCCAATCAACCACTTCACATTCAACAATACCTTCACCAATATCCGGTAAAATGAAATCTTCAACAATAGTTGTTCCGACACTTGATACTGAAGGTGTGGTGTTAATCGATGGTGTTTCTGCCCCTGATACAATGCTTGACACAGAATCTTTATCATTGGTTTCTTTGCTGTCATTAGGTGTCATTGAAAATAACGGTTGGTGTACTTTCGCAATTTCGCCTTTTTGATAAAATAATTTATCAACAACTCCGGAATGCATCGCAGGTATTTGTACTAATGCTTTGTCAGTCATTACATCAGCAACCGGTTGATCTTCCGCAATAGTATCACCTTCATTTACTAGCCATTCAACCAGTTCACATTCAACGATACCTTCACCAATATCTGGCAATATAAAATCAATGCTCATGTCTAATAATCCTAGTAATTTACGCTATTTTTAATGGCTTCGTATGTTTTTAAATGATCAGCAACATACTCTTTTTCTAAAGCTAGTGGGTATGGAGTGTCCATGCCACAAACTCGTAAGATAGGTGATTCAAGATGTAAGAAACATTCATTTTGAATTGTCGCAGCAATTTCACTGGCAAAACCAGCTGTTAAAGGTGCTTCTTGCGTAATCACTAAACGACCCGTTTTCATCACAGACGTTGCAATAGTTTCAACATCCCAAGGTAAGATAGTTCTTAAATCAATCACCTCACAAGAAATACCATCGTTAGCCGCCATTTCAGCCGCTTTTTCAGCTATTTCCATTTGGGCGCCCCAAGCAAGTACTGTTAAATCACTTCCCTGTTTAACGACTTCAGCTTTACCTAATGGTAATTGATAATCTTCTTCTGGCACTTCACCCGTTGAGGCACGATATAAACGTTTAGGTTCAAAAAATATTACAGGATTATCATCACGAATAGACGCAAGTAATAAACCTTTTGCTTGATAAGGATTACGAGGAACTACAACTTTTAATCCCGGTGTATGCGCAAAATACGCTTCTGGTGATTGGCTATGATATAAACCACCGGCAATACCACCACCGTATGGTGAACGAATGGTTAACTTTCCTACATCAAATTCATTACCACTACGGTATCTAAACTTGGCCGCTTCATTCACAATTTGGTCAAATGCTGGAAATATATAATCCGCAAATTGAATCTCAGCAATAGGTGTACTACCTTGCGCAGCAAGACCGTTAGCAAAACCAATGATTCCTTGCTCTACAAGTGGTGTATTGAAGCAACGATCTTTACCGTATTTTTCTTGTAAACCACTAGTTGCACGGAAAACACCACCAAAATGACCAACATCTTCACCGAAACATAATGCACTATCGTTTTCTGCCATGGCAATGTCTAAAGCGTTGTTGATCGCTTGTAATAAATTCATTTGAGCCATTACTTAATTCTCCCTGCAGTAAACGGGTACGATTCTGGATATTTTTTAATATGTTGTTTTAATTCGTTTAATTGTTTTTTTAGATGCTGAGGAACTTGATCGTATACATCAGTAATAAGATCTTCAACTGGAGGCTTAGCTATTTTTTCAGCGACTTTAACTGCGGCTAAAACATCTTCACGTAAGCTTTCAAAAAAATTAGTTTCTTGCTCTTCGTCCCACCATTTATTAGCTAACATCCAATTTTTCATTCTTAAAATAGGATCGTGCGCTTGCCATTTGGCTTCTTCTTCACGGGTACGGTAACCAGAAGGATCATCAGATGTTGAATGAGCACCAAGACGATAAGACATGGCTTCGATAATCACAGGTTTATTTTCTTTTAAGGCATATTCACGGGCTAATTGTGTTGCTTTTAACACCGCTAAAATATCATTACCATCTATGCGCAATGTTTTAATGCCGTAACCTACGCCACGAGAAGCAATACCGTTACCAACAAATTGCTCATCTGCTGGTGTAGAAATAGCATAACCATTATTACGACAGAAAAAGATAACAGGAGCTCGATGAACAGCAGCCATATTTAAGCCTGCATGAAAATCACCTTCAGAAGCGGCCCCTTCACCAAAATAACATAAGGTGACGGCGTCTTTACCTTGTAATTTTTGACCATAAGCATAACCTGCTGCTTGTGGAATTTGAGTACCAAGAGGTGAAGATATCGTCATGTAATTCAATGCATTACTACCGTAATGAATCGGCATTTGACGGCCTTTACCTAAATCTTTTTCATTGGAAAACATTTGATTCATGAAGTCTTCAAGCGAGAAACCGCGATACATCAAAGCACCCTGCTCTCGATATTGCGCCATGATCATATCTTGATCTTCAAGCCCAGCAGCACCGCCAACACTTGCCGCTTCTTCGCCTAACGCAGCCATATAAAAACTGATGCGACCTTGACGTTGAGCACCCACCATTCTTTCGTCTAGTACGCGATGAAAAGCCAATGCTTTATATATTTTAGTTGCTAATGCTTGGTCAATATTCGGTAATTCTGCACCATCATAAACACTACCATCTTGTTGCAAAATTTTAAGAATAGGAATTTCTACAGAGTGACCGTCAATAAAAGCAGGTTGATGTACAACCGGACTTTCTTTATAAACTTCAGAGTTCATAGCATTCTCTTTATTATCAGCCTTGCATGCAAGGGGAACGAATAACCATCTTGAATCAAGTATAGGATCACTTTACTTGCCAAGCATTTATACCAACTAAACTTTTTCATTAACGTCATTGGCATTATTATTGTCTGGGTCTTTGCCCATAAGTTTAGTGCGTTGTTGTAACAACGCACGCACTTTACCTTTACGTCAACTGAAAGGCAAGCCTTGTAATTTTATTACAAAATCGTCTCTGAATAATTGACTACTTTTGTTTACACAACCGTATAGATTTACGCCAATGTAGTTGGTACAACTGTTAATAATGCGCGTTGTCCAATTGATACTTGAGCATTAGGAAAAATGATTGCTTCTCCGTGTTGTTTCACTTTGATTTCGTTATCGCCATCATGTGCTAAGACATAATCGATAGGAAAATCAGTAAAGTTTTCAACATTATCACTGAAATTCAAACTAAAGCTTTCTTCGGTTCTATTAACAATTTGAGAAATCACAAAGATGTTAAAGTCATTTTCGTCGTAAGGGGAATAGTCAAATGCTTGGCCACTAATGAGGTTTTTTAGCGTTATTTCTACTTGTACAAACTGGCTCATATCGTTTTCACCAAATGGTTTTACTTTTCCTAATTCTACCGTAAAAGCATCCGCATCAAATTGATGTGCCGAATAATAGCTAAACGTAGTAGTTGGTGAATTGGATAATAAAATAGTATTAACGCCACAAGCATTTAAAAACTGAAGTTGCTCTGTTTTCCTTTCTTTACCATGTGTATGCGGATAAACAGCAAATTTATCGTATTTAGCACCGCGAATGGCAGTATGAAGGTCATAATGGAAGCGTTGACGCGAGTTTGATACTTTATCACCTTCAAGATAAAAGTCCCTGACAGTATTTTCGAGTAATAGCGCACGATGGCGTTCTTTATTAATTAACCCTTCTCCTGCACCTTGATCAATAGAATGTCCGCCAGAAAATAAGCGGTTCATATTTTCTTCAACAAAACGTTCTGCAATATTCATTGCTGCTGGGTTACCAAAAATAAATAACACGCGTTCAGATAAGTAAAGTTCACCTAAAATTAATTGCTCGACAAGTTTTGCACATATTTCGATAGGAGCAGTTTCATTGCCATGAACACCACTTGATAAAATAATGTCTTTTTGAGTGAGGCGATCAACCGGTTCAAAGATGATCAACCCCGTATCTAAAACGGTAACTTTACTTTCAGTTTTAGTATTTTGATGTTTTACGAAAAATGAAAAAGCTTCAGGTAATGACCACTCGTGCTGACGTGTTATCGATAAGAAATCACCCGATTTTTGTAATTGTTGCTGAATGTTATCCACAAATATTTCTTAATAAGCCAAATATGTGGGCATATTGTACGGAATTTTATAATTTATTGCGTGGTTTTATCTAAATAACTCGAGTAAATAATGTGATTTTTGTCAACTTGATAAAACATTTCAAAGCAGCATTCATAATAAAAATGCATTTACTTAAGTAGATGCCAACCCTCACCCAAGGTTAACTTGCTTGAATATTACCATCACCTTTGTTTTTTGCTTGTATCAGCGCATCTTCAGTATTGTGCAAAAGGTGTTCTACCGTATCTGATTTTTGCCAAACAGCGTAACCAATACTACAAGTTAACGCTAAAGTTGAGGATAATATTTTACCATTGATACAATTTTGTAATTGCAGTGAAAACTCATGCGAGGTAATAATTTCTTTAGAAGGAACAACAACTAAAAAATTATCATTAAGCCAACGGAAAAGCTGCCCTGAATATGGAATGACATTATTTAATCATTGAGCGACATGCTGTATAACTTCATCTCCAATGATTTGTCCGTAGCCATCATTTACTTTTTTAAATTTATCTAAATCAATTTGATATACGGTAAAGGGCTGGTTTTTCTTTTCAGCTAGCTCACACCAAGAAATTAAACTAATTTGACCCGCTCGTCGATTAGGTAATCCAGATAATGGATCAACAAGTGACATTTGCTCTAATGTTCTAGCCATTAGGCCTAACTCTTTTATTCGACGATAAGAAAACACCAATAAACTGAGCGCGATACTTATGCCTAAAGGTATTATTTCATCAAATTGGTAAGCTTCATAATCACGGGAAAAGAAATATATTTTCTCTAATACATCTATTTGAGTAAATAAAATAAACAGAAAAAGATTTACCGCTGCAATTATCGATAAATCTTTTAAAACTGTAGGACGATGTATGTAAGTTTTATGAAGCATTAATTCTTTTCTACTTTTTAACGTCTAAATAACTATTGCACAAATTGATGATTTTTCAACCTTCTATTATTGTACAAGTAGACAATATATCAATAGAAATTTATAAGCCCGCTTGAGAAAATGCCTTATTAACTATTGTTTGAGCATCAGAAAATATGTTGTTTAAATGCTCTTGGCTAATAAAGCTTTCCGCATAAATTTTATATATATCTTCAGTGCCTGAAGGACGTGCAGCAAACCACCCGTTTTCAGTCGTCACTTTAACGCCGCCAATTGCCGCATTATTTCCTGGAGCATGCGAAAGTACTTGTTGAATTTTTTCACCCGCTAATTCATCACTGGTAATATTTTCAGCCGATAATGACGTTAATACTTTTTTCTGCTCTGAAGAAGCAACCGCTTCAATACGACCATAGCAAGGTTCACCTAGCTCTTTTGCAAGCTCTAAATAATATTGGTAGGGATCTTTGCCCGTTACCGCTAGTATTTCTGCAGCCAATAATGCCATTACAAAGCCGTCTTTATCCGTTGTCCAACAACTACCATCTTTAGCAATAAATGATGCCCCTGCACTTTCTTCACCACCAAAAGCATATTCAGAACTATGTAATCCATCAACAAACCATTTAAAACCTACTGGCACTTCCGATAAAGGTCTATCAATAAGCTTAGCAACACGGTCAATTAAAGAACTTGAAACTAAAGTTTTACCAATTTTGCAACTTTTTGGCCATTGACGATGGGTCATCAAATAATGAATTGAAACAGCAAGATAATGATTAGGGTTCATTAAACCGCCCGATTTTGTCACGATACCATGGCGATCAAAATCAGGATCGTTACCAACAGCAACATCATACTTATCTTTTAATGCAATAAGTCCTGACATTGCATAGGGTGAAGAACAATCCATTCTAATTTTGCCGTCTTTGTCTAATGGCATAAATGAAAAGCTTGCATCAACAACCGGATTAACAACCTCCAAATTTAATTGGTATTTCTTAGCAATAACCGGCCAGTAATCGATACCAGAACCACCTAAAGGGTCTGCTCCAATATGAACGCCCGCTTGTGAGATAGCTTCCATATCGATAACTTGGCTTAGCTCATCAACATAAAATTCAATAAAATCTTGTTTCGATAATAATGGTGAATTTAAAACTTGCTGATTACTTGCCTGTTTTGCGTCTAACATACCGCGAGCAATTATGTCATTGGCACGTTTTTCAATTAACTTGGTAATTTCACCCTCGGCAGGACCACCATGTGGCGGATTATATTTAATTCCGCCATCAGAAGGAGGATTATGTGATGGGGTAATAATCAAACCATCAGCTTGTAGATCATTAGTTTTATTATGAGCAATAATTAAACGAGAAATAACTGGCGTTGGCGTAAACCCTTCATCAGATTGAATAACAACAGGTACATTATTAGCAATCAAAACAGATATCGCACTAGCAAATGCGGGTTCAGATAACGCATGAGTGTCTTTGCCTAAATATAATGGCCCTTTATATCCTTGCTCAGTTCTGTATTCAGCGACTGCCTGACAAATAGCAATAATATGATATTCGTTAAAGCTAATTTTCTTCGCATTACCACGATGCCCTGACGTACCAAAGCTGACGCGCTGTGCTTCAATAGAAACATCCGGTTGCTTAACATAATAATAAGTCACTAATTGGGCTATATTCTCTCTGTCTTCTGGCAATGAAACTTGCCCAGCACGCGGATGAACCGACATAATATTTTCCTTAATTATTATCAAATGGGATATTGTTTAAAGTAGATCTCGTATTTTTTCAATTTCAACTGACTCATAACCTAGCGCTTTTGCTGCTTCTGTGATCATCATTTTTTTGCGGGTAGTATTCGAGTTTGTCATAACCCAAAATGAGCTTTCAGGTATTTGTCGAGGTTTAGTACTACTGCCACTTTCGGCCAACTCATTTTCACTACGCGCAAAATATAATCGGTCTCGGCCACGGATTTCAATAACGGCAGAAAACTGCTCACCATGTACACGATGTAATGCAGATAAAATCAATAAAAATCGACCAACAACGCCTCGCTGAGTAGCCAGTTCTTCTTTATTAATATAATTAAAAACACTTTCTGCGGTGCGTGTTAGATTTTCTTCTGGACTATTTTGAGCTATCGTTAATTTTTCTACCGATGGTGTTTGAACGATTACCGATTCAATATTTTTCGGCTTTTCTGTTTTTTGTTCTGATAAATCAGCAGGTAAAGATAATAAACGGCGAATGATGGAAGAAGCGCTTTCACCAATATATTGTGTATTGGAAGCTAAATGCTGATAAAGTTCTTCATCTATTTCTATATGTTTCATTGAAAACCTAAGGGACGTTAATAGAATAATTATTACAAGATGATTATACTGAGCTTGCTGCTAAGTCTCTAGGGGCAAAATAAAATATTCCTAAATATTTTCATCAACTCAAATGCTTAAACTAAAAATATGGTAAATACTCTCAATGGCAATCCTTAATTATCAACAAACAGGAACGGGTGAAAACCTCATACTTATTCATGGGCTATTTGGTAGTTTAGAAAACCTTAATATGGTGGCTAAAGAGCTCAGCAAAATTTATTGTGTGACGAATGTAGACGTTAGAAACCATGGATTTTCATTCCATGAGAATAATATGGAATACGCGGCCTTAGCTCAAGATGTAATCGATACTTTAGACCACCTTAATATTGAATCAACATACATACTAGGCCATTCAATGGGAGGAAAGATTGCGATGCAAGTCGCTTTAGATTTCCCTGAAAGAATCAAAAAACTAATTGTCGCTGATATTTCACCTGTTCAATACCCACAACATCATAATCAAATAATTTCAGGCCTTCAGTCAATAGATTTATTAAATGTGACCAATAGAAAACAAGCAGATGAGCAACTATCACACTATGTTGAAGAAGTTGGGGTTAGACAGTTTTTATTAAGAAACCTTCATAAAGTTAATGATAAGTTAGTGTTTAAATGTAATCTCGAATTTATTGCCCATTGCTATCCACAAATAATCAAAGGATACCAGCAAGATAATACTTTCCTTAAACCCACTTTATTTATTAAAGGTGGTAATTCTGATTACATCACTGCTGAGCATCGCTCAATTATCAATCAATTATTTCCTCAAAGCAAAGCTAAGATTATACAAGGTGCTGGTCATTGGCTGCATGCAGAAAAAACAGTTGCTTTTAATAACATTGTAAAAACATTTCTTACTCAGTAGGTTATTTTTTTAGTGAAATTCATCGATTTTTCCTAATTCATGACTATTTTCAATTTTCATGATCTTAATTCACCATTTATGTTGCATTTGCAATATAAATGGTGGTAAAAACAATGTGTTTAGTGCTTGCATTATGCTATAGTCCCGCGTGAATTTTTTAGGGTGAATTATGCTTGCAGAACACTTTGTGCTAATTGAAACGATTGGGCTAAACTTATTTTTTGCTTTTATCTTTATTTTCATAGGCTTATCAATTCACGACGTTATGAAAAAAAATGATGTACCTAAAATGGGCCGATATACGGTTTATTTTGTTTTATTTCTTGGTTGTGCTGGATTTATTGCTAAAGGCATTATTCAGTTTATCTGGGAAAGCCAAGGCGTAGGTTAAAATGGCAAAAGAAGCAACTGACTTAACAACAATCGATTTATTTTGTGACGATAAAAGGCCTGGGCGTCCTAAAACAAACCCGCACTCACGTAGTGTTCAGGTTAAAATTAATAAAAGAAATCAAGTTAAACGTGATAAAACCAATGGGTTAAAACGCGTTGAATTTAAAATGCACGAGAACTTGATTAACCAATTAGATCAATTAGCAAAAGATACGAATATTAATCGTAGTGAGTTAATTGAGTCACTGTTAGTGAAAGCACTAGCATTAGATGAAAATTAAAGTTTTAAAAAGGTTATAACGCAATGGCAATTGTAGGTTTATTTTTCGGTAGTGATACTGGCAACACCGAAGCAGTAAGTAAAATGATCCAAAAGAAATTGGGCAAGAAACTAGTTGATGTAAAAGATATCGCTAAAAGCACCAAAGAAGAGATCGCTGAATTTGATTTAATTATTTTAGGTATTCCAACCTGGTATTATGGTGAAAACCAATGTGACTGGGATGATTTTTTACCTGAGTTAGAAGAAATTGATTTCACCGACAAATTGGTGGCTATATTTGGGTTAGGTGATCAAGAAGATTATGCCGAATATTTTTGTGATGCCATGGAGCCATTGCGTGATATTTGTGAATCTAAAGGCGCAATTATTGTAGGTAGTTGGCCAAATGAAGGTTATGAGTTTGAAGCATCTAAAGCATTAATTGATGAAAATACTTTTATTGGTTTATGTGTTGATGAAGATAGACAGCCCGAATTAACTGAGCAACGCGTTGATAAATGGGTGAATCAAATTCATGATGAAATGTGTTTAGCTGAGCTGGCCGACTAATTATTCAATTCAGACTATTTAAGCTATTTTTAAAACCCACTTCTTTGTGGGTTTTTTATTACCTGTAATAATAGCCCGTATAAATTATAAGGGTATAAAGCTTATCCTATTGATTTTTCTTTTAATCAAATCACAACGTGAATAATTTCTCAATATTCACAATTAAGTCTTTTAACCCACCTCAATACCCCCTATAATTTTATCCATATTTATATAGTTGAGAATTAATTGCATGCCAGATCAAAATGAAGAGCTAAAAAGAGCAGGATTAAAAATCACCCTGCCAAGAATTAAGATTTTAGCCATATTGCAAGATCCTCAAAACCAGCACATAAGCGCTGAAGATGTTTACAAAATCCTCCTTGATCATAATGAAGAAATAGGTCTAGCCACGGTATATCGTGTATTAAACCAATTTGATGATGCTGGGATAGTTTCTCGTCATCATTTTGAAGGCGGGAAGTCTGTATTTGAATTAAGTCACAAAAAACACCACGATCATTTAGTATGTTTAAAATGTGGAAAAGTCGTTGAATTTGAAGATGATGTGATTGAACAAAGGCAAGATGATATTGCTGAACACCATAAAATTAAGCTAACTAACCATAGTTTATATTTATATGGTGAGTGTGAAGATGAAGAGGCTTGTGAAACTTATCGTCAAGCAAATAGCTAAAAGACTTAATATTTACAATAAGAAAGCACTCAATTGAGTGCTTTTTTTATGTCTTTTTTGTAACATACCAGCGCATTTGGTACTCTAATTGCGTTTCTTTTATAATGATAAAGCCATGTCGCTGATACAACTTTAATGCAGGATTTGCTAATAGAACATTAAGCGTAATAGCAATATCTCTTTCCTGGGCTTTTTTCATTAATAAGGATAAAACCCGAGATCCAATCCCACAATTGTGAAAGGCTGGCATGATCTGAAATTGTCGAATGTGCAACCGATCATCTAACAACCCAAACTTTACTAAGCCTATCTTTTCATCGTCTTTATAAATAAGATGAGAATCGGGAAAAAACTCATCAATTCGTTCATAGTGTTGTTCATCGCTAAGAACAATACCTGCTTTAGCCAAATGTTCATTCATTGATGCTTTTCTTAATTCGAGCAAAAATGCTTTGTCTTGCGGGTTTGCTTTTTTAAAACTGATCGTTGTTTTCATTGAATCTATTTTTCACAGAGGCTATTCGCGTAAATGATGCATAATTAAATCGAGTTAAATACTATAAATGTGCGCTATTTGATGAACGCCTTAACCGCTTATTCACGGTAGCACTAAGTTTAGTACTCCATTGAAAACATGTTAATCCCGCTACCACAAATATAGCCCCTACCATTAAATTTATAGAGATATGTTCATTATTTAATAATGCGCCAAGGCTCAACGCCAGTACAGGAGTGATCATAGTAATGAGTGCTACCGTACTTGCTGTTAACTTTTGTAACACATAAAAATAAGCAATAAAACCAATCAATGAACCAAAAACACCTAAATAAATAATCGAAAGGATAGAGCGAAGTTGCCATTGCTGATAATTCCATGAACCATCAAAAACTAACCAAACAATGAAAAATAAAGGCGTACATAACAAAAGCGCGCCAATTGTGGTCGATAATGGGTGAATAGATATTTGTACACTTTTGACTAAAACACTACTTACACTGAAGAAAGACACGGCAAAAAGCACTAGAATAATACCGATGTAACCATTTTCATCGAGTAAAAAGTTATCTAAACAAACTATCGATAAGCCTATTAACGCAATCACTAAAGCCACTTTTTTCGTTAAAGAAAATTTAGGTTCATTTATCATTTTTTGTGCAATAGCGCCTGATAAAATAGGTGCTAAGCCAAAAATAAGTGAAATTAATCCTGACGAAATATATTGAGCGGCATAATAAGAGAATAACATCCCACCAAATATTCCCACAGCAGAAAAAGTATATAGTTTAAGAGCGTTTCGATGCCAAGGTAATTTAATGTTATAGGCTTTTAATAAAACAAGACCTATTATTAAAGCAATCATCATTCTCAAAAGGACAGCTAAAGTAGGATGCACAGATTCACTGCTCCAAACAATACCTAAAGGCGTTGTCGACCAAATCAATACCACGGCAATATACGCTGCGGAAACATTCATGATACTTCTCCTTGTTCTCAGTAGTGAGTGAACTTTGTAGCAATTTAGTACTGAGGCTTTAGTCGAAAAAAAACCGCAGTATATAAACTGCGGTTTTATAAAATATTAAACGTGTAAGTAACATTTTATCCCACAGGAAATTCCCACCAGCGAACGACAATATTAGTCATATACTTTTGGTGATAATTAACAGGAATGAGTGTAAAAATGTTGTTCATTAAAATTGCTTCGTTTTTAGGTGTTTTATTATATCTATAAAATAATACTTACTTTTCGATAATGACTGGCAAAATAATTTAAGTCAATATTTTAAAGAGCAATATTATAAAATTAGCTAATTTTTAGTCTTAAGCTTTTTTCAAATACGAAGCAACTAACACAATACGAGTGCCGTTAACTTTTCCTTCGATATGTTCAGGGTTCTCCGTTAAAGAAATACCACGTACCAACGTGCCTTGCTTAGCCGTAAAGTTTGCCCCTTTAACTTTAAGATCTTTAATAAGAGTCACGTCATCACCGTCATTTAATTCAGCACCATTACTATCACGGGTCGGTCCCTCTCGCTCTGCTGCCGCAATGCCTTGTTCAGCCCAGGTTTTCACTTCATCTTCCATGTAAATCATCTCGAGTGCATCTTGAGCCCAACTCTCAGTAGAAAGTTGGTGTAACATACGATAAGACATAACTTGTACTGCAGGTTCTTGACTCCACATACTATCGTTTAAACAACGCCAATGATTAACGTCTATTTCATTATTACCATCAATTTGACTGATACAAATATCACAAAGATAAATACTTTGTTGAGCACTCAAATCACTTGTTGGGGGTACTGGATAAATAGATAGATTACTCGTTGATGAACACAACTCGCAACGGCTATTACTGCGATTTTTTAATGCTTGTTCTGTAGGCATAATGAAGCTCCTAATAATTTTGTCGCTATTATGCCTGTAATATTTTTTTCCTGCGATGAATTTATCATTTACACACCGATTACGAATCAAAAATTGATGCAATGAGTACATGGTAGATACAACAATAAAAACAAATAAAAAGGTCGCTAAAAGCGACCTTAATTGAGAGAGTTAATAATAAAAGGTTAACTTTTTATATCGGTTGACTCGCCTACAACCTCAAGAGCTTCTTCACCTGCGAATTTGTCGACCCATAATGCTATTGCCCCATCGCCTGTCACATTACATGCAGTACCAAAACTATCTTGTGCTAAATAAAGGGCTATCATTAGCGCTAATGCAGCATCGGTAAAACCTAGCATACTTGCTAATAAACCTAGAGCGGCCATAACAGCACCACCAGGCGCACCAGGAGCGGCAATCATAGTTACTCCTAACATTAAAATAAAGCCCATCATTGTGCCAATAGTAGGTACAACTAAATCTGGTGATAATAACATTACTGCGGTTGCACAAGTGACAATCGTAATCGTTGAGCCACTTAAATGAATAGAGGCACATAAAGGTACAGTGAAGTTCGCCACACCGTCACTCACATCATTTGATTTATTCGCTTTTAAAGAAACCGGAATTGTAGCAGCACTCGACATTGTTCCTAAGGCAGTAAAATAAGCCGGCATCATATTCTTTAATAATTTAGCTGGAGACTTACCAGTAGCTGCGCCTGTTACAACATATAAAACGGTGATCCATACCCAGTGCATGATCAAGGCTAGTACCAATACAACACCAAAAGTTTTTAATGTACTAAAAACGGTGCCATCAACAGTCATTTCAGCAAAAACACCCGCAATGTAAAACGGCAATGCAGGAATAATAACTTTGCTTAATAACATTTCAATAATATCTTTAGCTTCGTTTAATGTAGTGCGTAATGAATTTGCATTTGTTGCACTAATACCAATACCAAAAATAAAGGCAATCGCCAACGCGGTCATAACATCAAATAATGGTGTGATAGTAATATCGATAAAACCTTTAAGTTTTTCTCCTTCAACCGCTTCAACAAGATTACCCGCTGTTAACCCCGGCAACACATTACTTGCCACAATAAAGGCTAGTAAACCAGCGAGAACAGTAGAGCCATATGCTAAGCCAACTGTTTTACCTAATAGTGAACCAGAGCCTTGAGGCAATGAGGCAATACCACTAGCGATATAAAATAAAATAATTAGTGGAATAGTAAATTTAATTAACTGCCCAATAAGATTTTGAATAGTGAAGGTAAATTGAACGAGGACATCTGGGGCATACAAGCCGATTAAAATACCGGCAACAATGCCAGCAATTAACTTTAAAACTAAATTCATAAAATCTCCGATTATTATAATAATTGTACGGTTATAGAGCGTAATCACTCTGCTGTTTTTATTCTAACCTGACTCTTTAAGCCAGTGAACAATAATTTTATTCTGATGCTTATCTGCAATAAATGGCTGACAAACAAAGTACCCAATTACAGCCACTAATTCATTGTTAATAAAGAGTAAAGGTAAGCGTTTTCTTTGCCAAGGTGGAATAGATAACTCTTGTAATACTTTTTTTAACGAGCGACTCTGTCGACGATAATCAGGCAAACATTTTGGGTTTTCATGGGAAAACGCTAATTTGATTGATTGAATATTATTAGGCAATGATAATGAAGTGATTGATTTTTCATCAATATCAGAATCAAGTTTGTACCTTGCACTATTATCTGGCACTTCATGGCTATCAATGATTTTTTCTTGATCTAAATATAAAATTAATTTCCCTAAGCGGTCAGGTAATTCAATTGTTTGATTGTTTTTATCTAAATCGATTTCGTATTGCCATTCTTTTACAGCTTGATATTCACTCGTTAAATAAAGCTTATCTTGAAAGCGTCTCAACCAAACATCACCGAGTTTAACTTCAGGAGTTTTATCTTTTCCGGCTTCTGATAATTGTTCATAAAGTTGTTCTAACTGTTGCTGAGTTGGCATCAAGCTTTTATGTTGGTGAATAAAGAATCTAACTGTTTGATTAAAGCGAGCCAGAGATAACGCCATCAACGCTGGAATAGCTAAAACGCTTTTCTCTACTAAACAATGTTCTAAATCTTGCTCTGCAACTTCATCTAAAATTTGCTGAGCTTCTTGACAATGCTGCGCACTGCGCGTAACAGTTTGATTAAAGTTAGACCAGCGAGCTTTTAATTTAGGTAAGATTTCTTTACGTAAAAAATTCCGATCAAAACGAGTATCAGTATTAGATTCATCTTCAATCCATTTCAGTTGATGCTCTTGTGCATAATGAACAATACCTTCTCTAGAAACATTCAATAACGGTCTTAGGAGTCGTTGATTTTTACAGCCAAATTCAGACTCAATACCCATCGCTGAAAGCCCCTTTAGTCCAGAGCCTCTTTTTAATGATAGAAAGAATGTTTCAACTTGATCGTCTTGATGATGCCCAGTCAATATCACTGCATTCTTTGGGCTGAGCTCTTCTAAGGCTTGATAACGTTTATCACGAGCTTGGGCTTCTAAACTTGTGCGAGGCTTTTCTAAAACTTTAACATTAACCGTTTTAAATTGAATGTTTAATTGTTCACACTGGTGCAAAGCGAAATTTTGCCATTGTTTAGCAAATGGACTCAAGCCATGATTAACATGGATGGCAATAACATTCTGTTTAAGGATATTTTGACGTTTAAGTTGAGCAACTGCATGCAGTAATACTTGAGAATCAACACCACCGCTATAGGCAATAACTAAAGGTGCCTTAGGGTAGTTTTTAAGAAAAGTATTAAGTGTTTTTAAAATCATATTATTGCAGGTCAAGTACGAATTCAACAAACATTAAGCCAACAAGCATCAACTTGTCGAGTTAGTGCTTGACCTACATTTAAATGGTCAAGATAAAAAAGTTTAACAATAACCAAAAGACATCAGACGTTGATAACGTTTTTCAATTAACTCTTCTTTTGATAAACCTTCCAAATCTGATAAATCTTTTTTAAGCGCTTGTTTTAAGAAAGCCGCCATTTCATCCATATCACGATGAGCACCGCCCAATGGTTCTTCAACAATACTGTCAATTAGATCTAACTCTTTAATACGTTTAGCCGTTATCCCCATAGCCTCAGCAGCCGTCGATGCTTTTTCAGCAGTTTTCCATAAAATGGATGCACAACCTTCTGGAGAAATAACAGAATAGGTTGAATATTGAAGCATGTTGACTCGATCACCCACACCAATCGCTAGCGCTCCACCAGAGCCACCTTCGCCAATAACGGTACAAACAATAGGTACATTTAACCTAGACATAACTTTTAAATTAGTTGCTATCGCTTCACTTTGCCCACGCTCTTCTGCACCAATACCTGGGTAAGCGCCAGGAGTATCAATAAAAGTAATAATTGGCATATTAAAGCGTTCAGCCAACTTCATTAAACGTAAGGCTTTACGATATCCTTCAGGGCGAGGCATACCAAAGTTACGTTTTACTTTTTCAGAAGTTGAACGCCCTTTTTGATGACCAATAACCATCACTGGCTTACCATCTAATAAAGCTGTTCCACCAATAATGGCGTTATCGTTAGCATAAGCACGATCACCACATAACTCATCAAAATCGGTAAAGATTCTTGGTAAATAATCAAGTGTATACGGACGTTGTGGATGACGAGCAACACGAGCAGTTTGCCAAGGGTCTAAATTGGCAAATATTTTTTGAGTTTGTATTTTATTTTTTTCACGTAATTGCGTAATTTGCTCTTCAAGATCAAGATTTAACTCTTGGCCATTATTCACTAATTGCAATTCTTCAATTTTTGCTTCAAGTTCCGCAATTGGTTGCTCAAAGTCTAAAAAATTTAATGACATATGTTTTACTTACCTATGTTCAGTTGTACTAATATTTTGCTCTAACAGTGCTTTGTTTTTAAACCAAGCACTATCTATTTAAATTTTAAGGCGGTTTTATCTTCACCCAGTAAAATATTTAATTGATGCAATAAGGCATCAGCTGGGGTAACACGCCATTGAACGCCCAATTCTAGCATAGCTTGTGCTTCATCTCTTTGATAAAAAACACGCACAGGACAAGTACCGTCTTTATAAGGTGTTAGTACTTGAATAAATTCTTCTATAAACGTATCAGAAATAGCATTACGATCAACGTGTAAATCTAATGATGTTACGTAATTTTCACGCGCATCAGCAATTGTCATGATATCTCGGCCGGTCATTGTAAGGCCTCCGGAGTAATCATCAAAGCTGACCTGTCCGCTACAGACTAAAATAGCATCAGTTACCAGTAAATCGGCAAAAGTATCATAGTCATCAGGGAATAACCTTACATCCATGCGAGCACTTTTATCGTCAAGTGTCACAAGCGCCCACCTACGACCACGTTTATTGACTAAAACCCTAACGCCTATTACTAATCCAACCGCAGTGGCTGTTCTATCTTTTCCAGACGGCTGCATTCCGACAAGCCGAGCTGAGGCATACTTTTTAATTTCACTTAAATAACGATTAATAGGATGACCTGTGAGATATAAACCTAACGTTTCTTTTTCACCATCAAGCCAAACTTCTTCTTGCCACATCGGTACATCTTTAAAGGCTTGCCGAGTATCTTCTGGTTCTTCATTAATTAATCCGAATAAATCATCTTGTCCTAAAGATTGTGCTTTTGCATGCTGCTCAGCTGCTTTAACCGCATCTGGTAAAGTTTCAAATAATGCCGCTCGATGAGGACCTTCTTTACCATTAGGATTAGTTTTCGGACCAAGTGCATCCATGGCACCTGATTTGATTAACCTTTCTAAAACACGCTTGTTGGTTTTCTTTAAATCAAGTCTTGCACAAAAGTCAAATAAGTCGACAAAGTTACCACCTTCTTCACGTGCTGCAATAATGGCTTCAATAGGACCTTCACCCACACCTTTAACCGCGCCAATACCATAAACAATTTGATTATCATCATTGACGGTAAATTTATATTGGCCACTATTTACATCAGGAGGTAATAAATCGATCTCCATGTTTTTACATTCATCAACAAGGGTAACAATTTTATCCGTGTTATCCATATCAGCTGACATAACTGCAGCCATAAATGGTGCAGGAAAATGTGCTTTCATCCATAATGTTTGATAAGACACTAAGGCATAAGCTGCCGAATGAGACTTGTTAAAACCATAGCCGGCAAATTTTTCAACTAAATCAAAGATCTTCATGGCAAGTTCGCCATCAACACCTCTATTTATTGCGCCTTGCTCAAAACCTTCGCGCTGTTTAGCCATTTCTTCAGGTTTTTTCTTACCCATTGCACGACGCAACATGTCCGCGCCGCCAAGAGTATAGCCAGCAAGTACCTGAGCTATTTGCATAACTTGTTCTTGGTATAAAATAATGCCGTAAGTTGGTTCTAATATGGGTTTTAAGTCAATATGTTGCCAAGTAGCATCAGGATAACTAACTTCTTCACGGCCATGCTTACGCTCAATAAAGTTATCAACCATGCCCGATTGCAAAGGACCAGGACGAAAAAGCGCCACTAAGGCGATAATATCTTCAAAGCAATCAGGTTTTAATTTATCTATTAGTGACTTCATACCACTTGATTCAAGCTGAAACACTGCTGTCGTTTCTGAGCGTAGTAGCATGGCAAATGATTTTTTATCATCAAGCGGTATTGATGGAATATCAATACGTTCTTTACCCGCTTTAATTAACTTTTCATCGGCAATTTCAACAGCCCATTGTAAAATAGTTAATGTTCTTAAACCTAAGAAATCAAACTTAACTAAACCGGCATCTTCAACGTCATTTTTATCAAACTGGGTCACTGGGTTTTTCCCTTCATCATCACAATAAAGAGGGGAAAAATCAGTAATAGTGGTAGGGGAAATAACCACACCACCAGCATGCTTACCTGCATTACGAGTAGTGCCTTCGAGAATACGGCACATATCAATTAAATCTTTAACATCGCTGTCTTGGGCATAAACTTCGGGTAATTTAGGTTCAGCTTCAAAGGCTTTTGCCAGAGTCATACCTGGATCAGGTGGTACTAATTTTGAAATACGGTCAACAAAGCCATAAGGATGGCCAAGCACACGTCCTACATCACGGATAACCGCTTTTGCAGCCATAGTACCAAAAGTGATGATTTGTGATACTGCATCACGACCATAAAGCTCGGCTGTATGGTCGATAACTTCATCACGTCTGTCCATACAAAAATCAACATCGAAATCAGGCATAGATACCCGTTCCGGATTCAAAAATCGCTCAAATAGCAAATCATATTCAAGTGGGTCTAAATCGGTAATTTTTTGTGCATAAGCCACTAAAGAACCAGCACCAGAACCACGACCCGGCCCAACAGGAATATTATTGTCTTTACTCCATTGGATAAATTCCATAACGATTAAGAAATAACCAGGAAATCCCATGTTATTAATTACATCAAGTTCTATTTTTAACCGTTCATCATAAGGTTTTCTTTTTTCGGCAAAATCTGGCGCATCTTTATCAAATAAGAATTCAAGTCGCTCTTGAAGTCCATCTTCAGATACTTTAACCAAGAAATCTTCAATAGATAAACCATCTGTTGGGAAGTCAGGTAAAACATATTCCCCTAAAGTGACGGTGACATTGCATCGTTTGGCAATTTCAATAGTATTTTCTATGGCTTCAGGAATATCTTGAAATTGCTCTATCATTTCTTCTTCAGTTCGAAGATACTGCTCTGAGCTATATTTTTTTGGCCGACGTTTATCATCCAGTGTAAAGCCATCATGAATAGCCACTCTGATCTCATGCGCGTCAAAGAAATCAGGTGATAAGAACACCACTTCATTAGTTGCTACAACAGGAAGTTGTTTATGGTCGGCTAATTCAACCGCCAAATGCAGATAATTCTCTTCATTTTCTCTGCCCGTTCTAATTAATTCTATAAAGAAATTATTTGGAAAATATTGCTGATAAAATGACACCATAGTGTCAACGAGAGCATGATTACCTTTAAGAAGTGCAAGCCCAATATCCCCTTCGCGACCACCGGATAATAAAATCAAACCTTCCGCGTATTCAATAAGCCAGTTCTTATCAATAACGGCTTTACCTTGAACGTGGCCACGCAAATACGCTTTCGACATTAATTCAGTGAGATTTTTATAACCTTTATTATTAGTAGCAATAACCACTAAACGTGAAAGTTCATTTTCAAGTTCGTCACTTTTAACCCAAAAATCGCTGCCAATAATAGGCTTTATTCCGGCACCATGTGAGGCATGATAAAATTTAACTAAACCGCACATGTTAGTTTGATCTGTTAATGCTATTGCCGGCATTTTATACTCTGCCGCTTTAGCAATAATAGGTTTAACTTTATTTAAACCGTCACACATAGAATAATCACTATGCACACGTAAATGAACAAACCGAGGAGGTTGAACGAGTGGAGTTTCTTCTGAGTCTATCGATTGATTATCTAATTCGGACATTTTATCTTTCTATGGCGCTATATTTCTTATTATGTATTGTTAGCGATAACGGCAGCTACAGGTTTAAAACTTTTGCGATAACAGTCTAACACACCAAATTCAATTATTTTCTCTAAATGAACTTTCGTTGGATATCCTTTATGTTGAGCAAAACCATATTGAGGATAAGCTTTGTCTAGTTCAATCATTTCGTCATCGCGGGCTACTTTAGCAATAATGGAAGCGGCACTTATTTCCGCTACTCGAGCATCACCTTTTACCACAGATTTACTGGTAATTTGTCCATTATCATGATGAAAACTGGGTGACCTATTGCCATCCACCAAAACATAGTCTGGTTCGATATTTAAGCTTTGCACTGCACGTTGCATTGCTAACATTGTGGCATGTAAAATATTTAGCGTGTCTATTTCTTCTGGAGTGGCTCTAGCAATTGACCAAGCGAGTGCTTTTTCTTTAATTTCTTTCGATAATATTTGGCGCTTTTTCTCTGAAAGCTTTTTTGAATCCATCAAACCTTCGATAGGATTCTCGGGGTCGAGAATAACTGCGGCTGTCACTACATCACCGACTAAGGGTCCTCTCCCCACTTCATCAACGCCAGCAATGCAATAGGCGATAGGATACTCAAAAGGAGGAAATTCAATCTTAACTTTTGCCATTCTTTGCTGACTCTTTATTCACTGATTTATTCGTTAACGATTTATATCTATTAAAGTTTTAACTGCATCAGCAGCTTTTTCACTTGCATTTTTCTTTAAGCTTTGGTGTATATGCAGAAATGCTTGATTGAGCTCTGATTGATCGCCATATAGCCTTTCTTTAACCAGTGGTAATATTTTCTCCACACAAACATCATCTTGTAATAGCTCAGGAACTAATTCTTTATCTGCCAATAAATTAGGTAAAGAAAACCACTTTAATTTCACCATTAATTTCGCAATGATATAGGTTATAAAATTAAATTTATAACAGATAATCATTGGGCGTTTTATCAAAGCTGCTTCTAAGGTAACTGTTCCTGAAGCAGTTAATAAACAATCACTCGCCGCCATTACCTGCTGTGTTTTATTAATAATAACGTGAACAGGTAAGTCAGGTGCATACTCTAATTTTAATTGATTAAATTGTGCAGCTCTTTTTTCACTGATCATCGGCGCAACAAAAATAAGTGACTTATCTTCAGCAAATAACTTTTGCGCTGTTGCTAAAAAAGGCTCAACTAAGCGAGATAACTCACCGCCACGACTACCTGGCATTAGAGCAAGCACTTTACTGTTTTCAGGAAGGGAAAGTTTAACTCTTGCAGAGGCTTTATCTGACTCTAAAGGAATATCATCAGCAAGCGGATGCCCGACAAAACTACAAGGAATATGATGTTTATCGTAAAAGGCTTTTTCAAAAGGCAAAAGAGAAAGCACCATATGAGTGGCTTTTTCTATTTTAAATATACGCTTGTGACGCCACGCCCAAACACTTGGACTGACATAATGTACCGTCTTAATGCCTTGTTCTTTAAATTGGAGTTCGAGACGTAAATTAAAATCAGGTGCATCAATACCAATAAATACATCGGGTCGATTATCGGTAAAATATTTAACGAGAGTGTCTTTCACAAAGAAGAGACGCTTTAAACGTCCTAATACCTCTAAGATCCCCATAACAGAAAGCTCTTCCATATCAAACAAACTATCGAAACCAAGCGCTAGCATTTTAGGTCCACCTATGCCGACAAACTTAGCTTTTGGATAACGTTGTAATAGTGAGGTCATTAAACCCGCACCTAATGTATCTCCGGAGTGTTCACCAACAACAATGGCAAACACAGGAAATGGCTTATTAGCTGCTTTTATCTGATTATCTGAATTCATCATTCAGACTATTAACGGATAATACCGCGATTTGAAGATTGGATAAAATCAGTAAACACCTTGAGTTCATCACTACTTTCGATATTTTCTTTAATCTCAATCATTGCAGCTTCAACCGTTAAACCTTGACGGTATACTTTACGGTAAGCCTGTTTGATAGAACGAATACTTTCAGTTGAAAAGCCTCTACGTTTTAAGCCTTCACTATTTAAACCAAATGGCTTAGCAGCATTACCTGAAGCCATAACATAAGGAGGAACATCTTTTAAAATTAAAGACGTTGCAGCAACAAAACTATGAGCACCAATATGACAAAACTGATGAACGCCTGACATACCACCTAAAATAGCATAATCGCCAACATGGACATGCCCTGCAATTGAAGCGTTATTAGCAAGGATGCAATTATTTCCAACCATACAATCATGAGCTACATGCGTGTAAGCCATAAATAAATTATTATTGCCAATTTGAGTAATACCTTGATCTTGTATAGTACCCCGATGAATCGTACAAGATTCACGAAAAACGTTGTTATCACCAATAATTAGTTCAGTAGGTTCACCAGCATATTTAAGATCCTGGCAGTCTTCACCAATAGAAGCGAATTGAAAGATGCGATTACCTTTCCCTATTGTTGTAGGACCATTAATAACCACATTAGCACTAATGTGGCAATCATCACCTATAACGACATCTTTACTAACATATGTCCAAGGGCCGATAGTAACATTGTTACCAATGATCGCACCTTCTTCAATGATTGCTTGTTCATGAATCAAATGAATTTGCTCCTTTAAAACTTTTACAACTTACGACGTGCACACATTAAATCAGCTGAGCATACTACTTTGCCATCAACTTTTGCTTCACCGTAAAACTTCCACATACCACGACGTTCTTTTAGAAACTCAACATGCAAGTGCATTGTGTCACCAGGAACTACAGGTCGCTTAAATTTAGCGTTGTCGATAGAAGCAAATAAATACATTTCATCTTCTTCACGTCCTTCAGTGGTTTTAAAACCCAGAACACCTGTTGCTTGCGCTAATGCTTCAAGAATTAGTACACCAGGAAAAATTGCCAATTCAGGGAAATGTCCAGTAAAAACAGGTTCATTAAACGTGACATTTTTAATTGCGTGTAACCATTTACCTGCTTCATAATCTAAAACACGATCAACAAGCAACATTGGGTAACGATGTGGGATTAATGTTTGAATTTCTTGTACATCAATAACATTTTTTTGCGATTCCAAATCACTGTCCTTTTTATTGACTAATAGCGACTTAAGTTAAACACGTAAACTAATTTACGGCTAACTTTCGCCTTTTAATAATAATATTTCTTTTTCTAAGGCTTTAATCTTTTTATTCGTTGTTTCTAGCTTTCTTATTCTTGCATTTGTTTTTTGCCATTCTTTATTCGGTTGCGCTGGTAAACCAGATGAGTATACCCCACTTTCAGTGATATTTTTAGTTACCATCGCAAAACCCGTAAATACACAACCATCAGCAATATTAATATGACCGTTTACACCAACTAACCCTGCCAATGTACAATTTTTACCGACAACAGTACTTCCAGCAATAACACTACATGCCGCCATTGCAGTATTTTCACCAATAACAACATTATGTGCAATTTGGATTTGGTTATCTAGAATAACACCATCTTTAATAATGGTATCGTCAAGTGCTCCGCGATCAATAGTGGTACTTGCGCCAATTTCAACATTATTACCGATAACAACCGAGCCTAACTGAGGTATTTTAACCCAATTTCCTTGATGATTAGCATAACCAAAACCATCAGAACCAATAACAGTATTTGCCTGAACTAAGCAATTTTGACCTATTTCTACACGATGATAAATTGAAACATTTGCCCAAAGAGAGGTATTAGCACCTATTTTAGCTTGTTTACCGATAAAGCAGCCCGCGCCAATAGAAACACCTTCAGCTAATTCAACATAAGATTCAATAACGGCATTAGCACCGATAGTAACATTACTGCCAACGTTTGCAGTTTCATCGACAACAGCTGAGGGGTGAATATTTTCAGACGTCTTTGGCGTGGTATCCAATAATTGAGCAAGTAATGCATAGCCCATATAAGGATTTGTCATCACTAACGCATTGGTTTGACAATCAGCTAAACAATCTTCGGTAATTATTACTGCGCTTGCGTTGGTATCGCTTAATTGTTGACGGTACTTTACATTTGATAAAAAGGCGATCTGACCTGATTTAGCACTCAATAATGTTGCAAGACTATCAATTAAGCAATTTTCATTACCATGAACAGAGGCACCAATTTTATTGGCAAGTTCTTTAAGTGTATAACTCATCTATCGCATATTCTTAATTAAAGGGATGTGATTAATCAATAACTAGTTTAGGTATTAATTATTTAAAAAGAAATAAAAAGATACGTTACTTTATTAAAGCAACGTATCTCTATCAAATAAGCTTTTTAGTTTGAACAAATGATCAAAAAAATAGGGTTAATAACTATTTAATTTTGCTAACTTGCTCAACAACTTGCTCTGTAATGCTTGTTTCAGGTTTAGCAAAAACTACTGCTTTTTGCTCAAGCACTAAATCATAGTTACCTTTTGCTGCAATACCATCGATCGCTTGACGCACTAAAGCAACAATTTTATTGGTTTCTTCGTTTTGACGAGCACCGGCTTTTTGCTGTAATTCTTTACCTTTAACTTGATAATCTTGGTAAAAAGTAGCAATTTTTGTATCTAGCTCTTCAATTTCTTTTTTACTCATTAAAGAAGAGTCACGTTGTTTCTTCTCTTGGTAATATTTAATATCTTTTTCAAGTTGAGTAAGTACAGCTTTAGCATCTTTAAACTCTGCTTCTAGGCTTTGCATCACAGCAGCAGTTTGAGGAATTTTCCCCATAACTTCTTGAAAGTTTACTACAGCAATTTTTTGATCTGCTGCCATTGCTGCGCTTGTTAATAAAGCACCTGATGCTACTGTTGCTAGTGCAATTGATTTAAATAATTTTTTCAATTTTTTCTCCTAACTTAAAGATATTCTTTACACATTTTTAATTATATTGGGATCGATTAACCAATTAAAAGGTTTGACCGATATTAAAGTTAAAGAATTTGGTGTCATCACCCTCTTCTTCTTTTAGCGTCTTAGCAAAACTAAAGATCATTGGCCCCATAGGCGACAACCATTGTATTGATAAACCAGCTGAAGCACGATATCGCCCTACGTCTGAGTAATCATCAATTTTAGCAAATTCTCTTGGTGCTAAGTCACGATAATCATCCATATTGAATTCAGTGTCCCATACATTACCCGCATCAACAAAGAAACTTGTACGCACGCTATTAGAGAAACCTTCATCTAAGAATGGTGTAGGAACAATTAGCTCAATACCCGCTAACGCAATAGCATTACCCCCCACTGAACGCTGTGAGCCATTGACAACATCATGATCAGGCCCTAAACAACAGCCACCACCGCCAACAGCGTCTGGCGTACCAGGAATAGAAGTTGGATAGCGGAATATTGCACGTGGACCAACAATGTTGGTTTCAAAACCACGTAAGGTATCTGAACCACCACCTGCTCTAAAGTTCTCCCAAAACGGTAAAACTTGATCATTGCCATTGATGCTGTCATAACCATTACCGTAACCGAGTTGTAAACTCGTTTTAAAGCTCCAACCTCGAGCAATTGGAAAGTACCATTTTGTATCCAAATTAATTTTAAAATAATTTGTATCTGAATTCGGTGTTGTCATTTTATAAGACAAACTTTGCTGCGAACCCGCCGTTGGGAATGTACCACGGTTTAAAGTACTACGAGAAATAGCGGCTGTCACATCAAAGTTGTCAAATGATAAACCTGCATCAGGATCATTTGGATCTGAATATAATTCATAGAAGCTTTGAATTTGTTCATATGTTTGCAAACGAGTAATACCATTACTCTTATAACCTACACCAAAGTTTAAACGAACATATTCATTAATTGGGAAACCAAAGTTAAGCCCTACACCATAAGTTTTATTGTTATATTCAACTAAGTTAGCACTACCCGCATCAAATTCATTGTAGAAAATTGAACCGCCTAATGAAATAGCATCAACGGTAAAATAAGGGTCGGTATAAGACATGCTAACACTGCTAGAATAACTTACGGTGTTAATGTTGATGCCTAAACGGTTACCTGTCCCTAAAAAGTTATTTTGCTGAATCCCAGCATTCAAACTTAGTTTTGTTGTTGAACCATAACCAATACCCGCAGTAAAAGAACCAGATGGCTGCTCTTTCACCGTATACTCAACATCAACTAAATCATCTTCTTCTGGTAATTGAATGGTCTCAAATTCAACCTCTTCCATATAAGGTAAACGCTGTAACCACGCTTTTGAACCTTCCACCAAACTATTTGATAACCATGCACCTTCCATTTGTCTCATTTCACGACGAAGCACACGATCAGCGGTGACATGATTACCTGAAAAGTTTATGCGGTTAACATAAATGCGTTTACCTGGATCAACCTTTATATTTAACTTTACGGTTTTGTCTTCTTCATTAATTTCAGGAATAGTTGTTACTTTTGGGTAAGCATAACCAAAGCGACCTAAAAATTTACTGATAGTTTCTTCAGTATAGGTAACCTCAGCGCCGTTATATAATTTATCAGCACGTAATGGATTAATCGCTCGAATAGTGCTTTCAAAACCAGCCATATCGCCAACAAAATCGACTTCGCTAACAGTATATTGTTCACCTTCAGTAACGTTGAGTGTGATATAAACCGCTTCTTTATCTGGGGTCATTGAAACTTGTGTTGAATCAACTTTGTATTGTAAGTAACCACGATCTAAATAGTAACTTTCAATCGTTTCCATATCACCTTGCAGGGTTTGTTTTTGATAGCGATCTTGCGCCATAAAATCCCACCAAGGAGAGTCAAACGTTAATTCAGCTTTTTCTAATAATGTTTCATCTGAAAAGATTTCATTACCAACAATGTTAATTTGTTGTATTGAGGCTGCGTCACCTTCGGTAAAGACAAATTTAAGGTTGACACGATTTCGAGGAAGGTGAGTAATTTCAGCTTTTACATCAGCATTATATTTACCAACACTGTGGTAAAAATCTTCTAAACCAACTTCTAGGCCAGAGATTACCGTTTTATCTAAAGTTTCACCGACACGAATATCAGAACCGTCAAGACTATCAATTAATTGTTCGTCTTTAAGATCGCTATTACCTTCAAAGGTAATTTCACTGATAGTTTCACGCTCTCTAACATTAAATATAACGCGCTCTCCATCCCTAAAGACAGCTATGTTATTAAAGTGACCTGATTTATATAACGCTTTTATCGATTGTGAAATACGAAAGTCATTAAGCGTATCTCCAACATTAAAAGGGATATGAGTTAACGCTGCACCTAATGCAACACGTTGTAGGCCTTTAACTTGAATATCTTCTACTTGAAACTCTTCTGCAGCTTGTACTGTTGTACCTAAAGTACCTAACAGAACCGCTAGGGCAATTTTTTTAATCATCATAAAATATAAACTTAACTACTTCTTCTTATTTATAATCGCGATAAATCGTTAAACAATGCGATACTCATTAACCCTAATAACGCTAGTGTACCAAATTTAAATCCAATTTCTTGAATTTTTTCTGGTACTGGTCTACCGGTAAAAAGCTCTATAAAGTAATAAACTAAATGCCCGCCATCTAGAACTGGCACAGGTAAAAGGTTTATTATCCCTAAATTAATACTAATCAAGGCTAAAAAGCCTAAAAAATACACAAATCCATAACCTGCATGATCACCAGCACCTTGTGCTATAGAGATGGGGCCACTTAGGTTTTTAACTGAAACATCTCCGGTAATTAGCTTACCGATCATCTTAAAACTCAAGGTAACTAACTGCCAAGTTTTATCTAAACTTTGCGTAAAGGCTTCTATTGGCCCATACGACAATTCAAATTGATACTCTTTTGGATAAGGATCAGATTTTGAAGCCAAACCTAAATAACCAATAACCTTACCGTTTCTTTCAAGGCTATCTGGAATCGCCGTAATATTTTCAATGTTACCTTCACGTTCAACGTTTATAGCAACTTCTTGATTAGGGTAATTTTTAATTTGATCAGAAAACACTTTCCAGTTGTTATTTACTGAAACACCATTCACCGAAAATGGTTTATCACCAATTTTTAATCCTGCACGTTCAGCAGGACTTTCTTTAGCAATTACGACGATTTCATTATGTACTTTTGGTCTAAAGGGCATTAAGCCAATGCTCTCAATCGCAGATACTTTTTCAGGTGAAAATTTCCAATTGCTTGTATCAAGTTGATGCGTTACTGCAGAAGCGCTACCTTTATTACGGGTTTTAACTTCAAGCTTAGATTCGCCGATGTTT
>Ga0233426_10000747_pt1 | contig 32709 bp, 19 predicted proteins | sample SI_118_April2016_6_FD_179875 | JGI IMG/M metagenome (GOLD analysis project Ga0233426, IMG submission 179875) | Seawater microbial communities from Saanich Inlet, British Columbia, Canada - SI_118_April2016_10_MG | ecosystem: Environmental > Aquatic > Marine > Inlet | place: Canada: British... | reverse complement strand
AAACCGTATTAGACATTCGGATGGACTCCTACGACAACCAGAACACCGCAGTAAAGCTTTATACAGATTATGAGTTTATAATAGACGCTGGAGTAATTATTGAAACCAAAACTGAAGAATAATGAAAAAGTATACAGTCCTTTTATTTACCTTGTTTAGTTTGAGTCTATCAGCTCAAAATATAATTACAGGTTATCACTCACGATCATTTACCTTACAATCTAGTGCTAATGCTTCTGCATTTCCAGAAGCAAATTATGTGCTAGGATTTCCTGGTCTTTCAAGTATAAACTTAGGTCTTCAGTTTCCCTTAAGTCTAAATCAATCATTAGTTAAAGGTGTCGATGATTCGTTAAGAGTTAGTTTGCCTTTAATTGCTTCGAACTTATTTGAAAAGAATTTAATCTCTTTTTCTTTTAGAGAGCAATTGCTTCATTTTGGGATGAAGTTTGGTGCAAATAAAAACATATTTGTTTACTTAGGTAATGAATTAGTTGTTGATGCGGGTACCCAGTTTTCAGATAAGTTTATGAATTATTTTTCAAAGGGAAACGCTGAGTTTTTAAATCAACAGATGAATTTTAATACTCAAAAGATTGATTTCACCTCTTATCATAGCTTATATTTAGGTACTGCCGTTCAGCTAAACGAACAAATACAGGTTGGTGCTCGTGTAAAATTTTTAAGTGGACTAGCTAATGTAACAACAAATAAATTAAATCTTGGTTTTTACACAGACTCTACAACAAGTCCTGTTTATATAACAACATTAAATTCTGATGTACTCATACAAACATCAGGGCAGGGTGCTGTTAGCGATACTTTAGAATTTGAACCTCTTCAAAATACAGGTTTTGCTTTTGATATTGGTGCGTCTTATAAGTATTCAGATCAATTAAGTGCCAGCTTCGCTTTAAACGATATTGGAAGTATTAACTGGGAATCGTCTAATAATAAATTATATACTACAGATGGGACAAAAGAGTTTGTATTTACAGGGTTAACTCAAACAAGTTATGGAGCCGAAGATTTAGAATTACAAATGGAAGAAATTGTAGACTCCTTAATGAACATTATGGAACTTCAAGAAACTTCTGGAGCTTACAAAACAACTTTAAATCCTAATCTTTTTTTAGGAGTCTCGTACGATCTTTCCTCAAAACACAGCTTCTCTGGTTTATACCATAGAAAAAAGAGAATACAGAAGAATATTAACATTTTTAGTTTAGGGTATCAGTTTAACTTAAGCAACTCATTCCAGTTGTTAGCTTCAGGACAAGTAATTGACGGAGTTGGTGCTTTGGCTTCAGGTTTTGTATGGAACCCAGGTTCAGTACAAATGCATCTCATACTCGATAATATCTTAATGGCTGATGTTTTTGATGCCAAAAGAATTTTCATACAAATGGGTTTAAGTTTTCATTTTGGTGCCAGGAAAGAAAAAGGTAATAAAGGATCTTTTAAGTATTTAGATAATCCAGTTAAAACTTAAATCCGCTAGAATTTTATTTGTATTTTCTATTTGTAAAGGTTGTGAGAGTCTAGTTAATGTGTTTATTTTAACTATTGTAATGCGTTTAAATTCATGTTCTGTCTTTTTTATTTAGATCAAAACTAGGTGGTTTCACCTATTTTTATTAGGTTTGGTGAATACGATTAAATAATTGTATAAACTAACTTAATCGCCCCCCCCGAAATGAAGAAGTTATTTTTACTGTTTACCCTAATTACGTGCAATCCACTTTTTTCACAATGTGTTTTGCATGATGAGTTTAATGGGAACACTGGCTCAAATATGACCATCATGTTAGCTCCAGGTTTTATAAACTCTCTTACCATTAGTTCTCCAGATGCCTATATTGTAGCAACCACCTCAAGCGATTTAGTTGTTGGTTCTACAGGTGTTTATGGCATGTCTCAAACTACCTTAGCTATTTGGGGAGATGATACCGATTCTCCAGAAACAGATGGTGCTCTTCCAAATGAAAACATTACACTACATTTAGTAGATGGAGCAGATATATATGAATTGTCAATCCCAACGTCAATAACTTACACTACAAATGGGATGGTGGTTCAAAGTACTGAAGCCATTTCAGATTTGTGTGGTGAAGATGTTTCGCCTGGTTCATGCGATCTTCCCGAGCCGTTTATTGGAAATACAGGTTCTAACATGACAGTGATGCTAACTTCAAGTTTTATGAGTTCGCTACCTACTGTATTAGAAAACGCCTACATATTAGCGTTAACAGCAAATGATATGGTTGTAGGTTCTACTAGCATTTTTGGTTTAGATCAAACTTCTCTTGCAATTTGGGGAGACGATACGGATTCTCCAGAAGTAGACGGTGCCGTTTCTGGCGAAGCTATTACTTTACAACTGGTAAATGGAACCAATCTTTACAATTTAACCGTTCCTTCTAATATTGCTTACACAACCAATGGTATGGTTGTTCAAAATGCCGCTGCAACTTACGATATTTGTGGCGATGATCCTGTTGATGTTGATTGTGAGTACCCTGGAATCTATTCCGGAAACACTGGCAACAACATGACTGTAATGCTTACATCTTCATTTATGTCTACTTTAAATGTTACTAGCGAAACGGCTTATATAGCAGTTTCTTCTGGCGGTATTTTAGTAGGTTCAGTTCCTGTTTACGGAGTTTCTCAAACCTCTCTAGCTATTTGGGGAGACGATTCTTCTACCACTGAAGTAGACGGAGCTGTAATTGGAGAGAGTGTTGAGTTAGAACTAGTAGATGGTTCAAGCTTGTTTTTATTATCTACTCAAAACATTCCTTTTGTAGTAAATGGAACACAAATCTTAACTTCTTTAAATGATCAAACTCTTACTTGTGGACTTACCAACATTGAAGGTTGTACAGAAGAGTGGGCAGAAAACTTTAATCCTGGCGCAAACATAAACGACAACTCCTGTATCCTTACTGGATGTATGGACTCTAATGCAGCTAACTTTGTTGAATTAGCAAACATCCAGGGAGCTTGTGTATACTTCGGATGTACAAATGTTAACGCATGTAATTATGATATTCAAGCCAATAATGACGACGATTCTTGTTTCTTTAATGAAACAGGTTACGATTGTGCTAATAATTGTTTAGTTGATACTGACAGCGATGGTGTTTGTGATGGTTTTGAAATTTTAGGTTGTATGGATAATTCAGCATGTAATTTCAACGATCTTGCTACAGATGCTGGATTTTGTACTTATCCATCGGAAGATTGGTTAAACTGCGATGAGCTTTGTAATAATGACCTAGACAATGATGGTGTATGTGATGAGTTTGAAGTTGATGGATGTATTGATCCTACTGCATTTAATTTTAATACGAATGCAACCAACGACGACGGTACTTGTATTCCTATTTCCTTAGGATGTACCAATAGCAGCGCTACCAATTATAACGATTCAGCTAACACAGACAATGGTTCGTGTTTAATAGAAGGATGTACCAACCCAGAAGCCTATAATTTTAATGTGGATGCAAATATTAACGATGGTTCTTGTCAAGAAATTGTAGAAGGTTGTACCGATTCTAGTGCGGCAAACTACAATCCAGCTGCCAATATTGACGATAATTCTTGTGAAGATATCGTATACGGGTGTATCGATTCTAATGCTCTAAACTTTAATTTTGATGCCAACACGAGTGATGATTCTTGTGAATTCCTTTCTTTCTCTGGAAATTGGCCTTCCTCTCCTGATGGGATAACCAATACAGGTAACAATGCTACCATTGGTGTTTCTGCCCAGTTAGATCTTGAAACTGGAGATTACCTTGGTGCTTTTTATGAGTCTGATGGTGCTTTAGTTTGTGGTGGCTTGTTAGTTTGGGATGCCACTTCTCCAAATCAATTAATAGTAGTTTGGGGTAACGATGCGAACAACGAAACCAAAGATGGTTTCAATTCGGGCGAGCAAATTATTTGGATGTCTCGTGATGTTTCTGAAGAGTCTATCACTAACTTATATCCTGTTTACACTCTAGGTTCAAATACTTACATGGTAAATGCGGTGTATATTATTTCGGACTGGATTATAGAGCCTGAATTTGGATGTATGGATCAAGCATACCAAGAATACAGTGCTACAGCATTAGTTGAAGACGGTTCTTGTTCTGTTTTATGGAGTGCGCTATTCGCAGTTCAAGCAACAGAATTGGCTTTTGCAAATGCGCAAGTTGATGAGTTAAGTACAAGTGTATTAAATCTTAACAATACTTTAAATATTACGGTACTTTCAATGCAATCCGATTTCGACAATATGGAGTTAGATTATCAAAGTCAACTATTTGTACTAGACACTTGGCTAAACGATTCATTAAACGATATTCATGCTTCTTATACAGCAGAAATCGAATTATTAACGAGTACTATGAATTCAGAAATACTTGCATTAGAGTCGGATTTAGAAATCTCAAATGAAGCGCTTATTGATTCTATTTCTTCTTATGAATTTCAGCTTTCGGAATTGACATCATCTTTAGAGGCTCAAATTACAACACTACAGTCGGCTAGCCTAGTACAAGATCAATTATTGACATCAACCATTCTTGATTATGACTTGCAAATTTCTAATCTTAATACTTCTTGGGATGCCGAATCACTTACGCTGAATTCTACTATTTCTGAACTTACTTCTGAAATAGCTGCTACCACAGCAAATTACGATGCGCAAATTGAAAGTTTAATTGCTTCCAACAACGCTGAAATCTTTGCACTTAATGGCTCTCATGTTTTAGCAGTAGAAGCACTTAACAATGCTGCTGCAGAGGCTGCTGATGCTGCCTCAGATTTGTTAAATCAAACCATTGATAATTATTCTTTAGACCTAGAGAATATGGAATTCGATTACGAGTCGCAATTAAATTCTTTAACGGCAAATTACGAAAACACAATTGCAGTATTAAATGCTAACGATGCCACTGAAGATGCTTTATACCAAGCGCATATTATTTCGCTTCAAACCGACAGTTTAAATATGATTCTTGAGCTTACTGCTGCAAATGAAAACATTCAAAGCTTAGACCTTCAAGTATCGGCTTTGTCAAATGAGAATTTGGAATTAACCGAAAACTTAGCGTACCATTCAGAACCTATTTCTGTTGCCTTAAATGAAGGTTGGAATATGATCGGCTTCTCATTGCAAGAGGAAATGGACGCAGCAGTATCTTTAGAAGTGTTAGGTACTAAATTACACTTGATAAAAGATAACAACGCGAATGTTTATTGGCCAGAATTTGGCTTTAACAGTCTTGGATTTCTTATTCCTGGTCAAGGTTACCAAATCAGAATGTACGAAGAGTACGGACAATTCACTTTCCCTTATTTACCTGGAGAACGTTTAGATGTTTATCCGCAGGTTCCTAATTGGGCTACAGAAATGGAAATTCCATCGCATCCTAATGATACTCCGAGTCTTATTAGAGTTGTCAATATGTTAGGACAGGAGGTAAGTCCAGCTAATGTATTCGAGGGTGAAGTTCTCTTGTATCTTTATTCAGACGGCTCGGTACAAAAAGCTGTAAAGTAGTGGCATAAAAATTATTAAAGGGAAACGAAAGTTTCCCTTTTTATCATTAAAATCAAATTACACAATTATGAAAAAACTCATTCAAGTCCTATCGGTTTTTATGCTCACGGTTCTTCCCCTTCAGGCACAATGTGATTTAGACTTTGTCTTTAACAACACAGGCTCTAACATGACAGCCTTTTTTACACCTCCAGCTTCAACAGCTATTTACAGTAGCTTGGGTGATGGTCAAATTGGAGCATTTTACTTAGATGCCGATGGTGCTTATGTTTGTGCCTCATCTGCAGTTTTTACAGGTGCTCAAATGCAATTAGCTGTAATGGGAGATGATGCTACTACAGCAGAAAAAGATGGCTTCTCTGCTGGAGAAGAAATTAACTGGTTTTATAAAACAAACGATGGAGCAGTACATTCTGTATCTATAAACCCGGCTGATGCCTTTGTTGTAAATGCAATATCTTTTATAGGTGGAGCAAGTACTTCTATAGTAGACTGTGGTGGTGGTTCAAACGATGAATGTCCTGAATTAGAAACAGCCTTTATAAATACGGGTTCCAATATGACCCTATTTGTTACTCCAGATGGTGCAGAAGATCTTAGTGTTTTAGGTGATGGTACTATTGCTGTTTATTACGATAATACTGAATCTCTAGTATGTGCAGGCTCAAGTAATTTTTCTTCTACCAGTTCTCAAATTGCTGCTAATGGCGACGATGCAACTACGGCAGAAAAAGACGGTTTCTCATCTGGAGAAGCCATTGTATGGAAGTTCCAAGACAACGCAGGAAATCAATATCTATTAAGTCCAAGTCCTTTTGATGCATTTGCTCTAAACGGAATCTCATTTGTTACGGGCTTTACATACCAAGCAATATCATGTGCCTCGGAAGTAGAAGGATGTACTGATAACGCTTATATTGAGTTTAATTCCAATGCAAATATTGACGATGGCTCTTGTTTAACACTAGCTGTATACGGTTGTACCGATTTATCGTATTTAGAATACAATCCTGAAGCAAACGTAAATGACGGCTCTTGTTCTGTAATTAAACTAGAAGGTTGTATGGATGTACTTTATCTAGAGTTTAACTACAATGCTACCATTGACGATGGCTCTTGTTTAACGCTTTCTGTTGCGGGTTGCTCAAATCCTTTATATGCAGAATACGATCCTCAAGCAAACGTAAATGATGGTTCTTGTGTTACTTTAATTGTAGCGGGCTGTACAGATGCTTCATACATAGAATATAATTCCGAAGCCAATATTGACGACGGTTCTTGTTTAATTATTGCCGTTTATGGATGCTTAGACAATCTTTATTTGGAATACAATGAATTAGCTAATATCGGTACAAGCCCATCTAGTTGTATAAATCTAATTATAGAAGGATGTACTGATGCTAATTATACAGAGTTTAACTCTTCTGCAAATACGGACAACGGTACATGTACAACCTTAGTAATTTATGGTTGTACAGATGCGAATGCAACAAACTTTAGTTCTTCGGCTAATTTAAACGACGGCTCTTGTGAATACGATTTAATCGGTTCGGATTGTGCGGTTAGTTTCGAAACGATTAACACTGGATCAAATCATACCATAATGGTACCCGCTTCTATAAATTCGCCTTTATCTATTGGCGATCAAATTGGGGTGTTTTATATTTCGGCTAGTGGATCTGCAGTGTGTGCTGGTTCTTCAGTTTGGTCTGGAGACGTTCTCCAAATAGTTGCTTTTGGTGATGACACCACAACTGATGAAGTTGATGGTTTGACTAGTGGAGCGCCTTTTCTTTTTATTGCAAAATCTGGTGATCAAGTATATTTAGTTTCAACAACTTTTCAAACTCCAAGCATGTCTAATTATGTCGAAAATGGATTGTCATTTGTATCCGCATTCGACTTCGAATTGGCTTGTTCTGTTGAGTACTTAGGCTGTATTGATGTGACTGCCTGTAACTATGATATTTCGGCGAATACCGATGATAATTCATGTGAATACCCAATAACAAACTTTGACTGCGATGGCGACTGTTTAACAGATACAGACAACGATGGAGTATGTGACGAATTAGAAGTTCTTGGATGTACCGATCCGCTTTCTTCAAATTACGATGCTGATGCAACCGAAAATAACAACGCGTGTATTAGTTGGCAAGATGCTTACAACTCGTGTACTAATTCAGGTGGAGACGATGGAATAACTCAAGCAGATGTAGATGCACAAGCAGACCTATCTTATGGGCTTGGTTTCAGCGACGGAGCTGCTTCTGTAATTCCAGAAGATGGCGTTTCTCAAGCAGATGTAGATGCACAAGCAGACCTGTCTTATGGGTTTGGATACGGCGATGGTGCTGCTTCTGTAGTTCCAGAAGATGGCGTTTCTCAAGCAGATGTAGATGCACAAGCAGACCTGTCTTATGGGTTTGGATACGGCGATGGTGCTGCTTCTGTAGTTCCAGAAGATGGCGTTTCTCAAGCAGATGTAGATGCACAAGCAGACCTGTCTTATGGGTTTGGATACGGTGATGGTGCTGCCTCTGTAGTTCCAGAAGATGGCGTTTCTCAAGCTGATGTTGATGCTGCTGTTGATTTGGTGCTGAATGAACTAAACTCAGTTAGCAATCAATTGTTAATCGCTCAGTCAGAAGCAGCTAACTTGCAAGCTCAATTAGAAGATGCCTTAACCAATACAGGTTCTTGCGATCCAATTTATGTTGATCTTATCACTGGTTGGAACATTATAGGATACACACTTTCTTTTCAACAAGATGTTACAGCTACTTTAGCTGACATTGTAGACGATGTTCAGATTGTTAAAAATAATTCTGCTAGTGTTTACTGGCCAGAGTATGGCTTTAACGGAATAGGCGATTTTATCCCAGGACAGGGTTACCAAATTCGTATGTTCAATCAAGTTAACCAATACACTTTTCCCGATGTAGATGGACAAAGAGTTTACTTAAACCCAACCGTACCTAGCTATGTTCACGAACTGCCGATTCTAAATCATCCAAACGATATTAAATCTCTAGTTAGAGTAGTAAATATGCTTGGTCAAGAGGTTAGTGTACAAGAGCAATTCAAAGGAGAAATAGTATTGTATTTATACAATGATGGAACTACTGAAAAACGAATTGTTGAATAATTAGTTATATTTATTAATAATTTAGGTGCATTATGTTTATACATAGTGCACTTTTTTTTGTTTGTAATATTTTTTGTTTGTTCTATATAAAAGTGTACATTTGGTACTTAAACATAATTTTTAACTAATCCCCCCAAGATGAGAAATATCTATACTTTCTTTTGTTGTTTGATGTTCCTGGCAGTGAGCCAGTTGAGCGCGACAAATTTTGAAGTCGTAAATACTGGGTCTAACATGACAGTATTTGTAACTCCTAACTCAGTAATTTCTGGTGCATTTGAAGATGTTTCCCAAGTTGGTATTTTCTATACCAACGATAGTGGAGAGCTTACTTGTGCTGGTGTTTCTGATTTTTCTGGTGCTGGAAATTTTCAAATAACTCTTTGGGGTTCGGAAGCCGGTGAAGATAATGGTATGGCAAATGCAGATGACCTAGTTTGGTTAGCTCGATCTTCCAGTGGTGCTATGTATGATGTTACTCCTTCTTACCAAGGAGAGGGCATGGATACGTATACCTTAAACTCTATTTCATTTGTAACAGGCTTAGGTTTTACAGCTCAAGCTCCTGTTGATGTTTTAGGTTGTACAGATGCATCAGCATTAAACTACAGCGCAGAAGCAAATGTATCAGACGATTCATGTGAATATGCTACTCCTTTAGTAATAACAACAACGGTTTGTACTGAAGCAAGCTCTGTAATGATGACCGGTCCATGGTGGGGTTGGGATCCAGCAGCAGGTCCAGTAGCAGCAAGTAATGGAGATGGTACATGGACATTTACGTTCGATGTAGCTCCAGATGCTGATATGGAATACTTATTAATAGTAGACGGTGTACAAGAAAACTTGGTAGAAGCAAATACTGCTTCTGACGATTGGTCGTGTACTCCAATAACAGATTACTGGTCTTATGCAAACAGACAATGGACTGTAGGTTCAGGAGACGTTTCAAATGTATACGGTACCTGTGGATCAGAATGTCCTACAGTAGAGCCAGAGCCAACAACGGCATCTGTTGAGTTTACAGTAGACATGAATGGAGTAGACCAACCAAGTGCAGACTACGACCAAGTAACCGTAAACGGATCTTGGAACGGATGGGGCGCATGGGGCTTACCTCTAACTGACGAAGATGCAGATGGTATCTTTACAGGAACTTTAGAATTAGAAGCAGGAACATCATTTGAATATGTAGTAGCCGTATCTGGTCCTGCAGATTCATGGTCAGGTTGGGGAATCCAATGGGGCGATGGTTGTTCTAACGCAAACGTATCTGTAACATTAGGAGAAGTAGGAAGTGTAACAAGCAGCTCATTAACTCCAGGTTGTGCTGAGGTATTGGGATGTATGGACGCAAACGCTACGAACTACGATTCAGCAGCAACAGCTCAAGCTTACGATCAATACGGAAACTTAGGATGTGTATTTACCTCTTGTGATGATATTCCAGAATACGGTTGTATTTACGGTGATGGCTTTGGAGCTTTCAATGCAGAATTCAACGCAGATGCTTGTGTTACTTACGGTGGAACTCCTTGTGAGGCTCCACCAGTATGTGAAGGAACAGAAGCTACCTTAACACTTATGGACTCTTACGGCGACGGTGGAGGATCTGTAACAATAGCAGGTACAAACTACGAATTGTTTACTGGATCTTCAGAAGACTTCGCATTATGTCTTGACTTAAGCTCATGTATTTCAGTAACTTTTGTAGCAACAGATAATTACCCAGGAGAAAATAGCTGGTCTATTTCTGATGCTTCTGGTGCAGTACTATCAGGAGCAGTTGCAGGTGATGCTTTATTTGGATCATGTGTTGTTGGTTGTATGGATGCTAGTGCATTGAATTTTGATGCAACAGCTGTAATCGCAGACAATACTTTATGTGAATACTCTGCTTGTGAAGCTGATGAAGCTACCTTAACACTTATGGACTCTTACGGCGACGGTGGAGGATCTGTAACAATAGCAGGTACAAATTATGTATTAGCTGATGGATCTTCAGAAGACTTCCCTCTTTGTATTGATCTTTCAACTTGTTTAACTGTAACTTTCGTAGCAACAGATAACTGGACAACAGAAAATAGCTGGTCTATTTCTGATGCAAGTGGCTTATTAGCTTCTGGTGCAGATACAGATGGATTGTTTGGAGGTTGTGTAGCAGCTTGTGGAGATGAAAATGCAGAAAACTATAACGCAAATGCAGATATAGTAGACAATACATTATGTGAGTACTCTTTAGTACAAGGATGTATGGATGCAACAGCTTGTAACTTCGATTCAGCTGCAGAAGCAGACAACGGATCGTGTACTTATGCTGAAGCAGGATTAGACTGTGACGGAAACTGTATCTCAGGAACACTTGTAACTGTAGATGGCGGAAGTTACCCAGGAGAAAAATCTTGGACTATTGCAGATTGTGATGGAACAGAATTAGCTGCCGGTGGCGCACCATTTGCTGGATGTGTTGACTTAGGCGAAAATTACGTACTAAACTTAGTAGATTCTTACGGCGACGGATGGGATGGAACTGTGATGACTATATTAGACGCTACTTATACAGTAGAAGTTGATGTAGCAAACATAGTAATCGGATCATGTGGAGTAGCTGGATGTACGGATGAAGCAGCATGTAACTTTAGTGCAGATGCAACATTTGACGATGGAACATGTGATGTTCCAGCAGCAGGATTAGACTGTGACGGAAACTGTATCTCAGGAACATTGGTAACTGTAGATGGCGGAAGTTACCCAGGAGAAAAATCATGGGACATTACATCATGTGATGGAACAGAATTAGCTACTGGCGGTGCACCATTTGCTGGATGTGTTGACTTAAGTGGTACTTATACAATAAACTTAGTAGATTCTTACGGCGACGGATGGGATGGTACATTAATGACCATTGCAGGTGCTACTTACACAGTAGAAGCCGCAACAGCAACATTCGATATGGGTTGTGCTGTTTTGGGTTGTATGGACGAATCTGCTTGTAACTATAGTGCAGATGCAGATACTGATGACAGTTCTTGTACTTTTGCTCAAACTGGATTTGATTGTGATGGAAACTCTACAGGTGAGCCATGTGCTGCTTTAGATTTCTCAACGGTTAATACTGGATCTAACATGACTTTATTTATTACACCAGATGCATTATCTTCTGATTTAGCTGAAGGTGATATGATCGGTGTTTTCTTTACCAATGATAATGGAGATTTAGTTTGTGCTGGTTCTTCTGCTTGGACAGGATCTGCTATGCAAGTAACTGCATTTGGTAACGATGCTACAACAACTCAAAAAGACGGTTTTAGTGCTGGTGAAGATGTTGTTTGGATGGCTCAATCATCTACAGGTATCTATAACGTAGTTTCTTCATATTCTAACGGAGACGGTTCTTATGCATCAGATGGTGTTTTATTTGTTGTTTCTTTAGATTACACTTACTCATGTACAGGAACTGCTACTGCAGGTTGTACAGATGCTACTGCATTAAACTACGATTCGAATGCTGTTGTTAACGACGGTTCTTGTATCGCTACTGTTGTTGGTTGTATGGACGGTCATTACGTAGAGTATGACCTTGCTGCAAATGTGAACGACTATAGCTTATGTTTAACTTGGAAAATTACAGGTTGTACGGATTCAGCTTATACTGAATACAATGATGCTGCAAACACAGACGATGGTTCTTGTTTAACATCTGTTGTAACTGGTTGTACAGATGCATCAGCATTAAACTACAGCGCAGAAGCAAATGTATCAGACGATTCATGTGAATATGCTACTCCTTTAGTAATAACAACAACGGTTTGTACTGAAGCAAGCTCTGTAATGATGACCGGTCCATGGTGGGGTTGGGATCCAGCAGCAGGTCCAGTAGCAGCAAGTAATGGAGATGGTACATGGACATTTACGTTCGATGTAGCTCCAGATGCTGATATGGAATACTTATTAATAGTAGACGGTGTACAAGAAAACTTGGTAGAAGCAAATACTGCTTCTGACGATTGGTCGTGTACTCCAATAACAGATTACTGGTCTTATGCAAACAGACAATGGACTGTAGGTTCAGGAGACGTTTCAAATGTATACGGTACCTGTGGATCAGAATGTCCTACAGTAGAGCCAGAGCCAACAACGGCATCTGTTGAGTTTACAGTAGACATGAATGGAGTAGACCAACCAAGTGCAGACTACGACCAAGTAACCGTAAACGGATCTTGGAACGGATGGGGCGCATGGGGCTTACCTCTAACTGACGAAGATGCAGATGGTATCTTTACAGGAACTTTAGAATTAGAAGCAGGAACATCATTTGAATATGTAGTAGCCGTATCTGGTCCTGCAGATTCATGGTCAGGTTGGGGAATCCAATGGGGCGATGGTTGTTCTAACGCAAACGTATCTGTAACATTAGGAGAAGTAGGAAGTGTAACAAGCAGCTCATTAACTCCAGGTTGTGCTGAGGTATTGGGATGTATGGACGCAAACGCTACGAACTACGATTCAGCAGCAACAGCTCAAGCTTACGATCAATACGGAAACTTAGGATGTGTATTTACCTCTTGTGATGATATTCCAGAATACGGTTGTATTTACGGTGATGGCTTTGGAGCTTTCAATGCAGAATTCAACGCAGATGCTTGTGTTACTTACGGTGGAACTCCTTGTGAGGCTCCACCAGTATGTGAAGGAACAGAAGCTACCTTAACACTTATGGACTCTTACGGCGACGGTGGAGGATCTGTAACAATAGCAGGTACAAACTACGAATTGTTTACTGGATCTTCAGAAGACTTCGCATTATGTCTTGACTTAAGCTCATGTATTTCAGTAACTTTTGTAGCAACAGATAATTACCCAGGAGAAAATAGCTGGTCTATTTCTGATGCTTCTGGTGCAGTACTATCAGGAGCAGTTGCAGGTGATGCTTTATTTGGATCATGTGTTGTTGGTTGTATGGATGCTAGTGCATTGAATTTTGATGCAACAGCTGTAATCGCAGACAATACTTTATGTGAATACTCTGCTTGTGAAGCTGATGAAGCTACCTTAACACTTATGGACTCTTACGGCGACGGTGGAGGATCTGTAACAATAGCAGGTACAAATTATGTATTAGCTGATGGATCTTCAGAAGACTTCCCTCTTTGTATTGATCTTTCAACTTGTTTAACTGTAACTTTCGTAGCAACAGATAACTGGACAACAGAAAATAGCTGGTCTATTTCTGATGCAAGTGGCTTATTAGCTTCTGGTGCAGATACAGATGGATTGTTTGGAGGTTGTGTAGCAGCTTGTGGAGATGAAAATGCAGAAAACTATAACGCAAATGCAGATATAGTAGACAATACATTATGTGAGTACTCTTTAGTACAAGGATGTATGGATGCAACAGCTTGTAACTTCGATTCAGCTGCAGAAGCAGACAACGGATCGTGTACTTATGCTGAAGCAGGATTAGACTGTGACGGAAACTGTATCTCAGGAACACTTGTAACTGTAGATGGCGGAAGTTACCCAGGAGAAAAATCTTGGACTATTGCAGATTGTGATGGAACAGAATTAGCTGCCGGTGGCGCACCATTTGCTGGATGTGTTGACTTAGGCGAAAATTACGTACTAAACTTAGTAGATTCTTACGGCGACGGATGGGATGGAACTGTGATGACTATATTAGACGCTACTTATACAGTAGAAGTTGATGTAGCAAACATAGTAATCGGATCATGTGGAGTAGCTGGATGTACGGATGAAGCAGCATGTAACTTTAGTGCAGATGCAACATTTGACGATGGAACATGTGATGTTCCAGCAGCAGGATTAGACTGTGACGGAAACTGTATCTCAGGAACATTGGTAACTGTAGATGGCGGAAGTTACCCAGGAGAAAAATCATGGGACATTACATCATGTGATGGAACAGAATTAGCTACTGGCGGTGCACCATTTGCTGGATGTGTTGACCTAGGCGAAAACTACGTACTAAATTTAGTAGATTCTTACGGCGACGGATGGGATGGTACATTAATGACCATTGCAGGTGCTACTTACACAGTTGAAGCTGCAACAGCAGTAATAACTGTTGGTGAGTGTATACCAGAGGTTGAAGGATGTACTGATGCAACTGCATCTAACTATAACGTAGATGCAACTGTAGAAAACAACTCGTGTATTTCATGGGAAGAATTAGCTGCATCTTTACAAGTTCAATTAGATGCTATTGTACCAGAAGATGGTATCAGTCAAGCTGATGTTGATGCTGTACAAGCATTATTAGATGCTATTGTACCAGAAGATGGTATTACTCAAGCTGATGTTGATGCTGTACAAGCATTATTAGATGCCATTGTACCAGAGGATGGTATTACTCAAGCAGATGTTGATGCTCAAGCTGATCTTTCTTACGGATACGGTTACGGTGATGGTGCTGCTTCTGTAACCCCAGAGGATGGCATTACTCAAGCAGATGTTGATGCTCAAGCTGATCTTTCTTACGGATACGGTTACGGTGATGGTGCTGCTTCTGTAACTCCAGAAGATGGTATTAGTCAAGCAGATGTTGACGCTGTACAAGCATTATTAGATGCTATTGTACCAGAAGACGGTATTACTCAAGCAGATGTTGATGCTCAAGCTGATCTTTCTTACGGATACGGTTACGGCGATGGTGCTGCTTCTGTAACTCCAGAAGACGGTATTACTCAAGCTGATGTTGATGCTGCTGTTGATGCTGCTGATGCAAATTCTGCTGTAACTATTTCAGATCTACAATCTCAATTAGACGAAGCACTAGCAAGTGCTTGTGCTCCAATATTTGTTGACATTGTAGCTGGATGGAACATCTTAGGTTATACTTTACCTTACGGTCAAGATGTAGCTGCTACGCTATCCTCTATCGAACAATCTATATTGATTGTAAAAGATAATGATGCAAGTGTTTACTGGCCAGAATTTGGTTTTAACGGTATCGGTGACTTTATTCCAGGTCAAGGTTACCAAATTAAAACTGATGCTGCTACAGCTAATTACACCTGGCCAAACATCAATGGTGAGCGTATTGCAATGTCTCCAACAGTTCCACAATGGGCTGCAAACATGGAAGCAGATGTTCATCCTAATGATATTCGCTCGCTTGTAAAAGTTGTGAATATGCTAGGTCAAGAAGTAAATGTTGAAAATCAATTTAAAGGTGAAGTTGTATTGTACTTATACAACGACGGAACAGTTGAAAAGAAAATTGTTCAGTAATATTTAACCTTAATTATTTAAAGCCTCCCGAGAAATCGGGAGGCTTTTTTTATGCTTAAACCTTATAGTACTTGTACCTTTTAGATAGATTATTATCTTTGTTAAAAACTAATAAAATAAATATGTCTGAAGAATTAAAACAACACATCCTAAAAAATGGATTAAATTTTGGCTGCATACTGGTAGCCCTAACAATGTTAACGTACCTAGGTGGCCCAGAGTTGGCAACAAATTATGTTGTTTCTTTTGGTTCCTTAGCTTTAATGATTGTATTCCCAATCTATCATACCCGAAAATTAAGAACTCGAAATGATGGTTTTATTAGCTTTAGAGAGGCTTTTTCCTCTTGTACAGGTATTTTAATTGCCGCTGGTTTTATTAATATTTTTGCCAGTATTATACTTTACAATGTAATAGATCCTGCATTTGCAATAGAAATGGTAGACGCCATGATTAATAAAACAGTAGCACAATTAGAAAGTTTGGGAATGAGTGAGTCTCAAATTGAGGAATCAATTAAAACTCTTGAAGAAGGATCTAGTTTTGATCCTTTAAGCTTATTTAAAGGGTATATTTTCTCGATCATATTTTATACTGTTTTTGGCTTACTAGTTGCAGCTTTCACAAAGAATGAAAAATCTGAATTTAGCGAAGAATAAAGTGAATAAATTACAACTATCTATATGCATTCCTCTTTTTAACGAGGCGGAGTCTCTCCCAGAATTACATTCATGGATTACTCGTGTGATGACCGCAAATTCTTTTAGCTACGAAATTATTTTTGTGGACGACGGAAGCACAGACAACTCTTGGAACATTGTTGAGGATTTAGCCAACAAAGACCCATCGGTTAAAGCAATTAAATTTAGAAGAAATTACGGAAAGTCGGCTGGACTCTTTGTTGCATTCCAAGCAGCCATAGGTGATGTTATTATTACCATGGATGCTGACTTACAAGACAGTCCTGAAGAAATACCCGAGCTTTACAGAATGATTAAGGAAGAGGGTTTACATCTTGTTTCGGGGTATAAGGAAAAACGATTTGACCCTTTAACCAAAACTATTCCGACAAAGCTATTTAATTGGGCTACCAGAAAAATGTCTGGCATTAGTCTTAACGATTTCAATTGTGGGCTTAAATCTTACGATCATAAAGTAGTTAAGAATATAGAAGTATATGGCGAAATGCACAGGTACATTCCCGTTTTAGCTAAATGGGCTGGTTTTGATAAAATTGGACAAAAAATAGTACACCATCAAGAACGAAAATATGGTGTAACCAAATTTGGTGTAGAAAGGTTTATTAATGGTTTTTTAGACCTTTTAACGGTCATGTTTATTTCAAAATTTCGAAAAAAACCCATGCATCTTTTTGGTTTACTTGGTGTTTTAAGTTTTTCTGTTGGTTTCGGAATTGCTACATATCTTGTAGTTGCAAAATTAATTTGGCAGGCGTATAACATGACAGATAGACCTTTGTTTTATTTTGGAATTCTTGCCATGATTATTGGAGTTCAATTGTTTATGACTGGTTTTATTGCAGAACTCGTCTCGCGTTCTAACTCTGACAGAAATAAGTATATTATTGAAGATCGGTTGAATTAAGTTTCTTGATTAAGAAAAAAATCATACTCATAGGACCTGCATTTCCCTTACGTGGTGGTATTGCAGATAGTAACCATTCCTTAGCTTTGGCTCTAAAAAATTTAGGACATGAGGTTACAATACTCTCATTTTCATTACAATACCCAAGTTTTTTATTTCCTGGAAAAAGCCAATTCGATTTTCAGGCGCCAAAACCAGCCTTAGAAATTCATTCTTTAATCAATTCAATAAATCCTCTATCCTGGATTAAAGCTGCTTTTTGGTTAAAGCGCCAAAAGCCAGATGTAGTAATTAGCCGCTTTTGGCTGCCCTTTATTGGTCCATCTTTAGGCTCGGTATTAAACCTTTCAGGACTTTGGGGTAAAATACCTCTTATCGCTTTATGCGACAACGTTATTCCTCACGAAAGTAGATTAGGAGATCAATCTTTAACTCGTTATTTTTTAAAATCAAACAATCAATTTTTAGTAATGTCTAATTCTGTGGGTAAAGACATTTCTACATTTATCGAGAATCCAATAATCAATTTTCACCCTCATCCAGTTTACGATCAGTTTGGAGATTTGCTCACTAAGAAAGAAGCAATCAATACGCTTAATCTAAATCCCAATAAAAAATACATTTTATTTTTCGGATTTATTCGAAAATACAAAGGCTTAGACCTGTTAATCAATGCTTTAACAATAATTAATAAAGATGTAACCCTTCTAGTTGCTGGAGAGTTTTACGAATCAGAATCAGATTATCGATCGTTGGTAGAAAGATTAGGCTTACAATCAAGAGTTCATTTTTTTGCAGATTTTATTCCTCAAGAAAATGTAACACAATTTTTTTCTGCCTGCGACCTTTTAGTCCAACCATACAGGTCTGCTACCCAGAGTGGAGTAGCTCAAATAGCTTACCATTTTAACAAACCCATTTTGGTTACCAATGTCGGTGGCTTGCCAGAAATTGTTCCGCACAACAAAGTAGGTTATGTTGTAGATGTAAATCCAAAAGCTATTTCTTTAGCGGTTAACGATTTTTACGATAACAACAAAGAAGCTGCCTTTATTGAAAATGTAAAACAAGAAAAGAAGAAGTATTCTTGGCTTAATATGGCACAACAAATTATTAACAATCTTTAAGCTTCAATCCATATATTATTTAGTTACCTTTAGCATCTAAACACTATACAATTATGAATTTCAGAATTATTTTTGCCAGTTTATTCCTTATTCCTTCTCTAGTTTTTGCACAATCTTTTAATGCAGAGTCTGAAGTTGAAGCTTACTTACAGAAAAACACTGAACAGCTTAATCTAAGTCAAAACGACTTTAAAGATTATTCTATTTACAGACAATATCAAAGTGATAAAACAGGCTTAACCCATGTTTTTTTACAACAAAACTATCGTGGAACACCTATTCATAAAGCGGAAATTCGCCTTCATTATAGAGCAGACAAAGGCTGGCTTAGTACTCAAAACAGTTTTATAAAAGAATTAGAATCCAAACAAGTTTTTAATCAAACAGGTCTTAGTCAAATTCAAGCTATTGCATCTGCTTGTGCTATTTTAGAAATAACGTATTCTAAACCCCAAAGAATCTCAAAGAAAACCGAATTTACCTCACTTTACAAGGCTGACTTTTCGTTAGATCCAATTCCTGTTAAGAGCGCATATTACGCTGTAAACAACGTATTAAGAAAAGTTTGGGATTTAACTATTTATGAAAAAGATGCAACAGATTGTTGGAATGTTTTAGTGGATGCCAGTACAGGTGAAATTCTCAAAAAATACAACTGGGTTCAACATTGCACCTTTAATGCTAATTTAGCTTGTGCTCATAACACTCATGAAACAATCGAGGCCATAGAAGAATCTTTAACTCTTCCCGTTTCAGAATCAGCATACAACGTTTTTGCAATACCTTTAGAGAGTCCCTCGCACGGAAACAGAACAATAGAAGTAGCGCCAAGTAATGCTCAAGCCTCTCCCTATGGTTGGCACGACACCAACGGTGCAATCGGACCCGAATTTCTTATTACTAGAGGTAACAATGTTCATTCATTTCCAGATTTAACAGATTCAAACCCACAACAGTTAACCCAAGCTTTTGGTAACGAACCATCAGGAGGCGCAGAGTTACATTTCGACTTTCCATTTGATCCGATGACTGAGCCCGATCAAAACTTAGATGCCGCAATGGTTAATTTATTTTACACTTCTAATATGATGCACGACGTTTGGTACCATTACGGATTTGACCCAGAGGCTGGTAATTTTCAGTTCAATAATTACGGTGAATCTGGATATGGTGGAGACGAAGTTCTCGCCCAAGCACAAGACTCTAGTGGAGTAAATGCCAATTTTGCTTTAAATAATGCCAATTTTTACACCCCTAATGACGGCACAAATCCTGTAATGCAAATGTACATTTGGGATAAACCAGAAAATCCGTTTGACCTCTTTACTGTTAATTCTCCAAACCAATTGGCAGGTGTATACGAGGTAACTCCAGCTACAGATTGGGGTGGATCAATTACAAGTATTCCTATAACAGCCGATATAGTACACGTTGATGATGGAACAAGCTACGGTCATGAGGGGTGCAATGATCTAACAAACGATCTTACAGGTAAAATAGCTTTAGTCAGTCGCGGTACATGTGAGTTTGGATTAAAAGCTTTAAATGCACAAAATGCGGGTGCAATAGCCGTAATTATATACAATAATGTGGGCGGTTTAATTGGAATGGCTGCCGGTTCAGACGGAGCTGATGTTACCATACCCGCTGTTTTCTTAAGTAAAATAGATGGAGAATCTTTTTACAACCTTCTTACTGGCGATGGTGTTATAAACGCCACTTTTGTAAACAACTCTCCACCAGGACCATCTTATCTTGATGGTGATTTTGACAATGGAATTATCGCTCATGAGTATGGCCATGGTATTTCTACTCGTTTAACAGGGGGCAATTGCTTGTCTGGCGATGAACAAGCTGGAGAAGGATGGAGTGACTTTTTTGCACTAGCAATGACAGCTAAAGAAGGTGATTTTGCGGAAATGTCAAGAGGTATAGGTACTTACGTTTCTGCTGAGAATAATGAGGGGAGAGGAATACGCTCTTATCCGTACAGCAGAGACATGGGTTTAAATCCGATGACTTACGATTATATTATTACAGAATCGGTTCCTCACGGTGTTGGTTCTGTTTGGGCTACCATGATTTGGGATTTATACTGGAACTTTGTTGATGTTTATGGATACGATACCGATAGATACAATGGAGAAGGTGGTAATAATATGGTTATGCAACTGGTTATAGACGGCTTAAAGTTACAAGCATGTAATGCTAATTTTGTGGAATTGAGAGATGCTATATTGCTTGCCGACGAATATCTGTACGGCGGTGAAAACGCCTGTATGATTTGGGAAACCTTTGCTCGTAGAGGACTCGGTTTTTCTGCAGATGCTGGTTCAGGTCAAAACAGAGGAGATGGAACACAAGCCTTTGATAACTTACCCGAATGTATTAAAACCCTCAAAATTGAGAAAAGTGCAAAAGCAGACTCTAAATCTACAGACGATTTAGTTTATACATTAAAAGTTTACAACCACAAATCAGAAGATGTTTCAGGCGTATATGTATTAGATACCTTACAAAACGATGTGACGTACGTAAGTGAATCTTCTTCCTGCAATGTGCAAACAGATGGCAATATTTTAACCTTTACTTTAGGAGATATGCCAAGCGGATCTTCTATTGAATGTACGTATTCTGTTAGTCCTTCTGAAGATCTTTTTAGTGAAATTATTTTTGAAGACGACATGGAAGACGACGATTATTACTGGATAACTTGGTCAGACGAAGGAAACGAACCCGAGTGGTCTTTAATCGATTTTGAAGCAAACAGTGGAGAATATGCTTGGTATGCTCCAAATATTGCCGAGCGTTCTGTTTCGTATTTAGGATTATTACCTTTTACCGTAGAAGGAAATGCGCCTACCTTAAGTTTTTGGCATAAATACAGTACAGAAGCAAGTTACGACGGTGGTTATATTTCTGTTTCTACCGACGAAATAAATTTTGAAGAAGTGAGTTCAAGTTTCCTAAGAGGTCATTACAGAGGAGTGTCTCAAGCTTCGCCTCCTTTAGGTGGTATAGATTCCTTTTGGGGAGAAAGTGACGGATTTATAAATACACTGGTAGACTTATCCGATTATATGGGCGAAACCATAACCATACGTTTTACATATGTTACAGACGAGGAAAATTCTAATGATGATGTTGAGGGTTGGACCGTAGACGATGTTCGGATAATTGATCGTTACCAAATTAACAACACAGCTTGTGTATACTGTTCAAATTCTTCAGATTACTCTTGTGACAATATAGCCAATGCTGGTACTATGATGTATAATAATTACGGCATTTCTGTAAACGAAGTTGAACAGATTAACTCTGTTCAAATTTTCCCAAATCCTTCAAATAGCTTAACCTCTATTAAACTATCGGGTGACTGGGATGCTATTGTTCTTCTAAAAGTATTTGACTTACAAGGAAAGCTTGTTTTCGAAGAATCGAATAAAGCTCAAACTATTGAAATGTATACCGAAAATTATGCGGACGGTATGTACTTTATCGAACTCTCAGATCAGAATACCAAAACTATTAAAAAGTTAACAATTCAACACTAAGCCTAACTATTAATTAAAATACCCAGCCTATGACTGGGTATTTTTTTTTGCCTTTAAGAGAACACTACCTTTGTCTCAACTTATTAATTAGAGTTATGAAAAAATTACTTTTTTTGCTTATGCTTTCATCAAGCATCCTATTTGCTCAAAACCATATAGATGAAAATGGGTTAAAACAAGGTGTTTGGTCTAAAGATTATCCTTGGGGTTCTCCCAGGTATGAGGGTGCCTTTAAAGACGATATGGAAATTGGCTTGTTTAATTTTTACGACCAGAACAATAAATTAGTATCTCAACGCAATTACGAAACCCCTGGTGGTATTTCATCTGCTGTTATGTTTTTACCTAAAGGTGGAGTAGAAGCTTTGGGAAAGTTTAGTGGAAAGAAAAAAATTGGAGAGTGGAAATATTTTAGCACCAAAGGCTATATGCTAGCTTCGGAAAACTATACAGATGGTTTAAAACACGGTGAAGAACAAACGTATTATGCGGATAGTACTGTTGCCGAAATCATTACTTGGCAAACTGGAATAAAAAATGGCCCTTGGGTAAAATACAATTTCAACGGAAAAGTAATGCAAAAAGATAATTACGTAAACAACCAGCTACACGGTCAAAGCCAGTCAAACCATAACTCTGGTAAAAAGAAAGTAACTGGGAATTATAAAAAGGGTTTAAAAAATGGGAAATGGTTCTATTACTCAGATTCAGGTTTACAAGAGAAAATGGAAGTATATGAATTTGGAGATCTTATAAAAACAGTAATTAGAGAAGGAGATGAGCTTAAAACAATACTACACCGTTAATATTTTACTACTGCTTTTTCCTGCTTTTTTAGTGGCGCAAAATCGGTACTGGGTTTCTTTTACAGATAAAAAAGAAGCCTTAGAAATGTTTTCACCTACTGATTTCTTGTCTGAAGCCTCTTTGAACCGGCGAGAGGGACAAAACTTGGATGTACAAACAAACGATTATCCAGTTTCACCATCTTACAAAAGTGCAGTTTCTAAATTGGGTTACCATATATACAGCGAATCTCGTTGGTTAAATGCCGTTTCAATATATCTTTCCTCTACAAATGATGTAAACAGGATTAAAGAATTGTCTTTTGTAAAATCGGTTAGCAAAGTGAAAACCTATTTTAATAAATCATCAAATTTAAACTTAGATAATTATTCGCTAAAGCAGTCCAATACGGAGTATGGCCCTTCATTTAGTCAACTTGCACAGTTAAACGGTCAGGTTTTACACGAACAGGGTTTTAAAGGAGCTGGAGTTACTATAGCCGTAATAGATGCATCTTTTCATAAAGTAGACAGCCTATTAATGTTTGATCATTTATGGAATAATAATAAAATTTTAGATACCTGGGATTTTGTATTAAATCAGGATCTAGACTTCTCTATTGATACGATTGGTTACCACGGAACCATGGTGCTTTCCTGCATGGGAGCCTACATGCCCGACAGCTTAATTGGAACTGCTCCAGACGCCTCTTATTTGTTGTATAGAACAGAGGACACCTCCTCTGAAACACTTTTAGAAGAAGACAACTGGGTTTTTGCTGCTGAAAAAGCAGATGCTTTTGGAGCAGATATTATTAACACATCTTTAGGATATTCAATTTTAGACGATTCTTTAGAATCTCACAGTTATTCCGATATGGATGGTAACACAACAGTAATAACCATTGCAGCAGATATAGCTGCATCTAAAGGCATGTTGGTTGTTAATTCTGCCGGTAACTCTGGTACTTCTGATTGGTTTTATATAACTGCCCCGGCTGATGGAGACAGTGTACTTACCATTGGTGCTGTTGACTCAGACAGTATTGTAACTTCTTTTAGTTCTCGAGGACCTACCTCCGATGGACGGATGAAACCAAATATAGTGGCTCAAGGACTAAACGCGGTTGTTTGTAATTTAAACAATGGAATAAGAACAGCTAATGGCACTTCTTTTTCTTCTCCTATTCTAGCTGGAATGGCTGCATCTACTTGGTCTGCATTACCGCTTTTATCTAGTATGGATTTGTTCGAATTAATTCAAGAATCTGGTCATCTTTACCCTAATGGCAACAACGAATATGGTTTTGGTGTTCCGAATTTTGGAATGCTTATAGAACTGCTTAGCATTTCCGAATTGCCAGGCGAAAATCTTAAATTCTATCCAAATCCGGTTTCAGATTTTCTTTTTTTAGATTTAGATTATTTTGAAGAGCATAAGGTAGTTTCAATTGCTATTTATAATGTTTTGGGCGAAAAAGTTTTCTTTGAATCTCGTAAACCTAAAAGCAATTTATCAATAGATTTATCTGAATTACCTGCCAATTCAATTTATATTTTAAAAGCGCAACAAGGTTTAAAAGAAGCTAAATGCAGATTGCTAAAGTAGTCCAGTCTATCCATTCATCAAAAAAATTACTTTTTTGTTCTAAATACAACAAACATGAACACTAGAATTACACAACTCTTCGGTATAGATTTACCAATTGTTCAGGCCGGAATGATTTGGTGTAGCGGTTGGGAGTTAGCCTCGGCTGTTAGTAATTCTGGTGGTCTTGGTATTATTGGTGCTGGCTCTATGTATCCAGAAATTTTACGCGAACAAATAATTAAATGTAAAAAGGCAACAGACAAACCTTTTGGGGTAAACCTCCCTTTATTGTACCCAAATATAGAGGAACACGTTCAAACTATTATTGATTTAAAAGTCCCTATTGTTTTTACATCTGCTGGATCTCCAAAAATTTGGACTCCAGTATTTAAACAACATGGAATTAAAGTAGTTCATGTGGTATCTAATGTATTGTTTGCTAAAAAATCAGAAGCTGCCGGAGTAGATGCTGTTGTAGCTGAAGGTTTTGAAGCGGGAGGTCATAATGGTAGAGAAGAAACTACCACACTTTGTCTTATTCCTTTAGTTTGTGATAAGGTAGAGATTCCAGTAATTGCAGCAGGAGGAATTGGTTCGGGTAGAGCTATGGCTGCAGCTTTTGCTTTAGGAGCGGAGGCTGTACAAATCGGATCTTTATTTGTGGCTACACCTGAGTCTTCAGCCCATCAGAGTTTTAAAAATCTGATTATTGAAGCACAAGAAGGTGCTACAGAACTTTCTCTTAAAGAACTTACTCCTGTTAGATTGTTAAAAAATAAATTTTATCAAGACATACAAACTGCACACCAAAACAAGGCAACACAAGATGAGTTAAGAAAATTACTCGGCCGAGGTAGAGCAAAAAAAGGCATGTTTGAAGGCGACTTAATAGAGGGAGAACTAGAAATTGGACAAATATCCTCATCCATTACAGAAATTAAACCCGCCGCTATTATAGTAAGCGAACTTTGGGCTGAATTCATTGCAACTATTCAAAAGATGACCTTAATTAAAAGCTGAAACGTTTCTGCTGGGTCAAGGCACAAACAACTTAGTAAGAATTTAAATTTACTTCTTCTTTTCCAAGCCTTTTTTAAATTCAATAAACTCATCGTATTCCATAAGCTTATCGTGCTGAGCGTGTGGCATAATTTCTAATATACGATTAGAAACAGATTGAATGATTGTATGGTCATGTGAGGAGAAAAGAACAGTTCCCTTGAACTCCTTCATCGCATTGTTTAAGGCTTGTATGGATTCTAAATCCAAGTGAGATGTAGGTTCGTTAAACATCAGTAAATTTCCCTGAGCTAACATCATTCTAGAAAGCATGCATCTTACTTTTTCTCCTCCAGAAAGAACACGTGCTGATTTGAAAGTCTCTTCTCCACTAAAGAGCATTTTACCCAAAAATCCACGAACGTAAACCTCATCTTTAACTTCGGAAAACTGACGCAACCAGTCAATTAAATTATCATCAGTATCAAAGTACTTTGCATTATCGTTGGGTAAAAAAGCTTGCGTAATTGTTTGTCCGTAAGAAAAACTACCCGAACTCGCAATTCGCTTACCATCCAGTATTTCGTATAGAGCTTCTAAGGCCAGTTTATTTTCTGCCAAAAGTGCAATTTTGTCGCCCTTATTAACTTTAAAGTTTAGTTTATCAAAAAGTAATGTTCCGTCTTCGCTGTGCGCACTTAAGTTTTCAACTTCTAATATTTGATCGCCAGCTTCTCGTTCTTGGTCAAATATAATTGCTGGATATTTTCTGCTCGATGCCTGAATGTCGTCCAAGTCTATTTTTTCTAATAGCTTTTTACGGCTTGTAGCTTGTTTACTTTTGGACGCATTCGCACTAAATCTAGAAATAAATTCCTGCAATTCCTTACGTTTATCTTCTGCTTTTTTATTGGCTGAAGAACGTTGTCTTAATGCCAGCTGGCTCGACTCGTACCAGAACGAATAATTTCCTGTAAATAATTTAATTTTACCGAAATCTATATCGGCAATGTTTGTGCAAACCGTATCTAAAAAGTGCCTGTCGTGAGAAACCACAATTACGGTATTTTTAAAGTTAAGTAAGAAATCCTCTAACCATTCAATGGTTTTTAAATCTAAGTGGTTGGTTGGTTCATCAAGAATAAGTACATCTGGATTTCCAAATAAGGCCTGAGCTAATAAGGCTCTTACTTTAATGCTGCCCTCTAAATCTTTCATTAGTTTATAATGATCTTCGGCAGGAATACCTAGACCACAAAGCATGTTCGATGCATCAGATTCTGCATTCCAACCATTCATTTCTTCAAACTCAATTTCCAAATCTGCAGCGCGTAGTCCATCGGCTTCATCAAAGTCAGGTTTTGCATAAATAGCGTCCTTTTTTTGCATCAGCTGCCATAAATCTTGGTGTCCCATAACTACAGTATTCAATACTGTTTCGTTATCGTACTTAAAGTGATCTTGGCTAAGAACAGCCATTCGCTTATTAGCCTCCAAGCTTACTTGTCCGGTGTTAGCTTCCATTTCTCCCGACAAAACTTTAAGAAAGGTTGATTTTCCAGCTCCATTGGCACCTATCATACCATAACAGCGCTCTCCGTGGAACTTTACATTTACATCGTCGAATAAGACTCTTTTTCCAAATTGAATGGAAACATTATTTGCAGAAATCATAGTGCTAATTTTGAGGCTGCAAATGTAGTGATTTTTTTAACGATTCTTCTTTTGTGTGATTGGGAGATCGTGGGAGATATATTTTTAAATTTGTTTGTTTTGTAAACTAACCAAAATAAAATTATGGACTTTGTTAAAACGATTAAAATTGCGTCTGTACTCGGTGCAATTTCAGTTCTTATTGGCGCATTTGGCGCACACGGTTTGGAAGAAATATTATCTAATAACGGACGTTTAGAAACTTTTGAAACAGCTGTTAGATACCAATTTTACCATGCCATAGCTCTGTTAATTGTTGGCTTGTTAATGAAGTTTAATGAAAGTAAGTATTTAATTTGGGCTGTTAGATTGTTTTTGTTAGGAATACTCGTTTTCTCGGGTTCTTTGTATGCTTTATCCCTAACAAATTATACCGGCCTTGGAGCTATTACTCCATTTGGTGGTTTGTTTTTTATTTTAGGTTGGCTGGCTATTTACAAATCAATGAAAAAAAAAACAGCGCTATAAAGAGATAATAAGCTGTTTTTATAAAAACTTTAAATGTTTAATGATTGTGTCCAAAATGACAATTGTCGTCGCATACATGGTCTTTTTCTCCGTGTGCATGATAACAAGCCTCTGCGGTGCATAAATCTGAGCATTCATGTGATACATATTCTGTTTCTTCTACTACAGTTGTTGCTTCTACTGCAACAGGTGTTTTTACGTCACTCTTTTTACTGCTCGACTCTGAGTTTTGAGTGCAAGATGTTAAAGCGAATAAAGTACACAAACTAAAAATTCCGATTAATTCTCTCATAATTCTTCATTTTTTTTTCAATTTACAAAATTTTCCTTGCCTTATGTTGTTATACTTACTTATTTGAATATATTCTAAAAAAGTTAAAGATTGTTAAGCTGTCTTATGGATTCATGTTAAAGTGTATTTTTGAGTATGTCGAAGAGAAATTTATACAGTATAGTTACCCTAATGAGTTTTTCTCTACTTGGGTTAATTGCTTTCCAGTGGTACTGGGTTAGCAATTATTTTGAAGCCAATAAAAGAGAACTCGATTGGGAAATTAATCGAGTTTTAGCGCGTACTTCTGACCGTTACTTGAGCGAAAGTATGGAGGGTTTAGATTATTTCTCATTGTTGTCTGATTCTATTTCAAATACCCCTAAGAATACACCAAGTTCCTATAACATGTTCTACCGCAGTACTCATAAAGTAGTAGACAGTTCTGACAGAGATAATGGCAGCATAATTAAAAATATGGGAGTAGATTATATGGCGAAAGTAAATGGTCTTTTAAATAATTTGTTAACCACTGTAAGTCAGCCTAAAATTATAAATTTCGACCGTTTATTGACCATTCTTGATCAAGAACTTCTCGCTATAGGAATTGATAATGAATATAATTTAGCTATATCAAACCTCAACAATAAAATCATTTACTACAAAGATCCAGAGACTTTAAAAACAACGGTTCTATTTGGATATAAAAGTCCGGTAATTTTGAGCAGTATATCTACACCCTATTTCACTCATTTATTCATTTACCATAAAGGGAAACTATTATTACAAAAAACATGGATCATTCTTTTAAGCTCGCTACTGCTCATTTTTATAGTTTTGGCCTGTTTTGCTTATGCATTGCATATTATTTACCAGCAAAAAAAGCTGTCTGAAGTAAAAACAGATTTTATCAACAATATGACGCACGAATTAAAAACACCCATTTCTACCGTTTCTTTAGCTCTTGAGGCTCTGGTTAATTTTGATGTTCGGAATAATAAAGAAAAAAGTCTTAACTACTTAGATATTTCAAGAAGAGAACTAAAGAGGCTAAGTACTATGGTTGAAAAAGTGCTAAACATTGCCCAATACGATAAGGGAGGGATTACACTAAACAAAGAGCACCATCATCTTAATGATCTTATAGAGAATGTTGTGGACACCATATCGATGCAGATACAAAAGAAAAAGGGTGTTCTAGTTTGTGAGTTAAATGCCAATCCAGATTTTATTTTTGCAGATAAAGTACATTTTAATAATCTTCTGTATAACCTAATAGACAATTCTAATAAGTATTTTATTAATAAGCCAGAAATACTAATTGCTACAGAAAATTACGAGAAAGGAATTGTTCTTAAACTTTCTGATAAGGGTATTGGAATATCCAAAGACGAACTTTCACGTGTTTTCGATAAATTTTACCGGGTACCTACAGGAAACATACACAATGTAAAAGGTTATGGCTTAGGTTTAAGTTATGTTAAAGATATTGTTGAAATGCACGATGGAGTACTTAAAGTTACAAGCGAAAAAAATAAAGGAACTACATTTATAATTTATTTACCCTATGAGCGAAAAAATTAGAGTATTAATAGCCGAAGACGATCCTTTTATTGGATTAATAACCAAAGAATGTTTTGAATCAAGAGATTTTGAAGTGCGTTTGTGTGAAGACGGAAATGCAGCCTTTAAAAACTACTTATCATTCAAACCTCATATCTGTATTTTCGATGTAATGATGCCTCAAAAGGACGGCTTTACCTTAGCAGAAGAAATTCGTGCCATAGATAAATCAATTCCCATTTTATTTTTAACTGCAAAGTCTTTAAAAGAAGATGTAATTAAGGGTTTTAAAATTGGCGCAGACGATTATGTAAAGAAACCCTTTAGCGTAGAGGAATTAATTGCTAGGGTAGAAGCTATTTTAAGAAGATTAGGCAGCACTAATGATCAAGATACTGCATCAGTTTTTCAAATTGGAGCGCTTTCTTTTGATAGTGATTTTAAAATTTTAAAAACAAGCAAGCTAAAAATAAAGTTAACCGATAAAGAGTCCGACATTTTAGCAGAGCTTTGTCGAAATCAAAATCAAATTACAGACAGACGCTCTTTACTTTTAAAAGTATGGGGAGATGACAGCTTTTTTAATTCTAGAAGTTTGGATGTTTACATAACCAAATTACGTAAATACCTTAAAAACGATGCTGATGTTGAGTTAGTAACTATCCGTGGAAAAGGCTTTAAACTATGGAATGGAGACAAGAAAGCTTTCGATAACAGTTAATTGCATTATTTTTTGTAAATTCATAAATATTTAAATTGTTTAAAAAACTGAAAATGGGTAAAGGAGATAAAAAGTCTAAGAGAGGGAAAATTTCTAAAGGTACTTCTGGAGTTAGACGTCAAAAAAAAGAAGCTGTAATTGAGCTTGTTGAAAAGCCTAAAAAGGCAAAAGCTAAGAAAGTTTCCCCAGCAAAAGAAACCGTAAAAAAGGCCCCAGCAAAAAAGCCAGCTGTAAAAAAGCCAACAGCAAAAAAAACAGCTGTAGAAAAGCCAGCAGCGAAAAAAAAAGCCCCTAAAAAATCGGCAACAAAATCATCAACAGTCAAAAAGCCTCCAGCCTCAAAGGACTAGCTCTTTTACTAAAAAAACCATTTCAACAGAAATGGTTTTTTTTTGTTTATAGATTTTCTGTTATAGTTTGCTATGCTTTTACTTCATCAAACTTAATTCAATTCACAGGGATTTTTTTGTAAGCCAACTATGCAAGGTTGTTTTATAGTTTTAAAAAATAAATTTAGTTCTATCTAAATATTAATCATTATTATTATATAAAGAGTATTTTTGCTAATCAAAACAATGTTTTTGTCTAGTCCGGCCGAAGAAAATTACTTAAAGACAATTTTTAAATTGTCTGGTAAGGAAAGAAAAAGTGTTTCTACAAATGCTATAGCAGATGAGTTGCAAACTAAAGCATCATCAGTTTCCGATATGCTAAAAAAATTAGCAGAAAAAAACTTAGTAGACTATATTAAATATCAAGGTGTAACCTTAACTAAATCTGGCCTTAGTATAGCCATACATATTGTGCGTAAGCATCGGTTATGGGAAGTTTTTTTGGTTAATAGTTTGCACTTTAAATGGGATGAGGTACATGAAATAGCAGAACAGCTGGAGCATATCAAATCTCCAGAATTGGTAGCTCGTTTAGACGTTTTTCTTAACCACCCAAACTACGATCCTCATGGCGATCCTATACCAAATGAAAAGGGAGAATTCCCAATAACTTCTGCTGTTCCATTAAACCAATTAAAGGTTCACGCTAAAGGTAAAGTTGTTGCCGTAGATTTGGATGAGCCTAGTTTTCTCAATTACCTCGATAAATTGAACGTTTCTATTGGTACTTTAATAGAAATTATTGAATTAAATAATTTCGATAATTCTATCGATATTCTAATTAACTCAACAAAGCGACATATAAGTACAGATGTTGCAAAAAACATACTAATTAGCTTATTATGATGGACAGTATAATTGCCTTTTTCAAAGAGATTGATCCAGTTTTAGGTGCCTTGTTAGCCTCATTGTTTACATGGGGATTAACTGCTTTGGGAGCTTCTTTAGTCTTTTTCGTTAAAACACTTAACCGTCAATTACTCGACGGCCTGCTCGGGTTTACTGGTGGAGTTATGATTGCTGCTTCTTACTGGTCTTTGTTAGCTCCAGCTATAGAAATGACTCCAGATGTAGCACCAAATTTACCTGTTTGGTTACCTGCAGCTGTTGGTTTCTTAATGGGTGCCTTTTTCCTTTACGGCTTAGATAAATTTATGCCGCATTTGCACATAAATTTTGACCGATCTCAGGCGGAAGGTGTGAAAACAGACTGGCAGCGAACAACCCTTTTAGTATTGGCTATTACCTTACACAACATTCCAGAAGGTTTAGCTGTAGGTGTTTTGTTTGGTGCTGTGGCTCATGGTATGCCCGGTGCAGATATTACCGGTGCCGTTGTATTGGCTATTGGTATTGGTTTGCAAAACTTTCCAGAAGGAATTGCTGTTGCAATGCCTTTACGTAGACAAGGTGTAAGCAGATTGCGAAGTTTTTGGTTTGGTCAATTATCGGCAGTTGTAGAGCCTATTGCAGCTGTGTTTGGCGCTGTAATGGTTGTTTACGCTTTACCTGTATTACCTTACGCTTTAGCCTTTGCTGCTGGAGCCATGATTTATGTTGTTATAGAAGAGGTTGTTCCAGAAACACAACAAGATAAGTTTACCGATACCTCTACCATCGGTTTTATTATAGGCTTTGTAGTAATGATGGTTTTGGATGTTTCACTTGGGTAAGTATGTCTAGTTAAATGATTGGCTTTGTAAAAAGCCTATTCTACGAGTTTCATTTACTGTAAATTTATAGAATGACAGTTAATTATTTTGATGTTTAGCAAAAAAAAAGAGGCTTTAGCCTCTTTTTTTAAACTGCTGTAAAATTATTTTCTTTTCAACACTTCCAAAACCGAGCTCACAATTTCTTTACGGGTTAATCCGTATTTTTCCATTAATTGGGCAGGTACACCAGATTCACCAAAACTATCTTTAACAGCAACCATTTCGATGGGTGTCGGATTTTTCAGTGCT
>Ga0233426_10000745_pt1 | contig 32730 bp, 32 predicted proteins | sample SI_118_April2016_6_FD_179875 | JGI IMG/M metagenome (GOLD analysis project Ga0233426, IMG submission 179875) | Seawater microbial communities from Saanich Inlet, British Columbia, Canada - SI_118_April2016_10_MG | ecosystem: Environmental > Aquatic > Marine > Inlet | place: Canada: British... | reverse complement strand
CTGAAGAAGCGCCTGCTGCTGCTGAAGAAAAACCAAAAGAATAAAAATTCTATTTTTTCCTGTTTATAGAAAATTCTGCGAGAAAGTTTAATAAAGAACCAATTTCAGAATTTTCAACTACCTTCAAATTTTCCTTTGCCGCACAAACAAATTCTTTAGCCTTGTCTTGGGTAAATTTAATTGAATTTGTTTCAATAATTATATCTCTCAAAATCATAAAATCTTCTACTTTTCTATTTTGAATAATATCTTTTAAAACTTCTCGTTGTGTTTCAGTACAATTTTGAAATGCATAAATAAAAGGTAATGTAATTTTTCCTCCACTAAGATCGTCTCCAATATTTTTTCCAATTTGCTCATTTGATTTGGCAGTATAATCTAATACATCATCTGAGATTTGAAATGCTAAACCAATATTTCTTCCATACATTGCTAGGTTTTTTCTAACATTATCATCACAACCAGCAAGTACTGCGGTGCACTCACAAAGAGCTTCAAACAATGTAGCTGTTTTATATTCAATAACTCGCAGATATTGATCTATATTAGTTTCTACTTGATCAACACACATTAGTTGCAAAACCTCGCCTTTTGCTATGGTGTTTGTCGCGTGCGATAAAATTTTCATGATTTCCATATCCTCGAGTTCTACCATAATCTCAAATGATCTTGAATATAGGAAATCACCCACTAAAACACTTGCCTCATTTCCCCATACTTTATTTACCGTATCTTTGCCTCTTCGTTTACCTGATAAATCTACAACATCATCATGTAAAAGGGTTGCTGTGTGAATAAATTCTATAATAACTGCTAATTTATATGATTTTTCTTTCTCTAAATTTAATGCCTTTCCAATAATTGCTACTAAAATTGGTCGAATTTTTTTTGAGGGGGCATCTATAATATATTTTGATACTTTTTCTATTAATTCAATGTCAGACTCTAAATAGCTTTCAATATATGCCTTTATCTCTGTAATTTCCTTTTGCATATTCTCGTTTATAGTATTGTAATCCATAGAATGACCTTAAATTTGTTATAATTTCAAATAATAACGGTAATTGTAACAAAATATCATTATATTCTTAACAATACATTGACCTATATTTTGCATAAATGTAGAATACACAGCCTAATATGTTAATTATAAAGAGAATGATATGTATGCTGTTATAAGTACTGGTGGAAAACAATACAGAGTTGCTAAAGGTGATACCATCCAAATAGAGAAGTTGGACAAAGATGAAGGGGAAACTGTTCATTTTGATAAAATATTACTAATATCAGATAACGGTAAAGTAAGTATTGGTAAACCATTTTTAGAGAAAAGCAAAATTGAAGGTGTTGTAAAAGCTCAAGGAAGGGATAAAAAAATTAGCATAATCAAATTTCATAGAAGAAAACATTTTAAGAAACAAGCTGGACATAGGCAGAGTTTTACTAAAGTTGAAATAACAAATATAGCTGAGGGTTAATAAATGGCTCATAAAAAAGCAGGTGGTAGTACTAGAAACGGTAGAGATTCTGAGTCCAAAAGGCTTGGGGTTAAAAAATATGGTGGTGAACTAGTTAAAGCTGGTAATATTATTATTAGACAACGTGGCACTAAAGTTCATCCTGGTGAAAATGTTGGTTGCGGTAAAGATCACACTCTTTTTGCTAAATCTCCTGGTCATGTTCAATTTTCAATTAAAGGTCCAAAAAACAAAAAATTTGTAAGCATTATTTCTGCATAAATAATTTTAGTTTTTCTGATTTATCTTTTATATTAAAAATCGTATTTTATACGTTTAACGTATAATATTTCTTATATTAATTCGAGATATGTATTATGAAATTTGTTGATGAAGTAGATATTGAGATAAAAGCCGGCAAAGGTGGAAACGGTATTGCAAGTTTCAGAAAAGAAAAATATATTGAATTTGGTGGCCCAGATGGCGGTGATGGCGGTGATGGCGGCAGTATATATTTAAAAGGCACAAAAAATTTAAATACACTTGCAGATTTCAGGACAAAGAAAAAATTTGATGCCAAAAATGGTGAAAACGGCAAAAATAAAAATAAAACTGGTGCAAAAGGAGATGACTTAGATATTCTTGTTCCACTAGGAACAATTGTACTTAATGCCGACAATGGTGTTTTAATAAGTGAATTAATGCATCACGGAGAAAGACTTCTTGTAGCAAAAGGTGGGAAACATGGTTTTGGAAATTTAAGATTTAAGTCGTCGACAAACAGAGCGCCTAGAAAAGCTACAAAAGGTACTGAAGGTGAAGAATTATGTTTAAAACTTGAATTAAAGCTGCTTGCAGAAGCTGGTTTTCTTGGAAAACCAAATGCTGGAAAATCTTCACTCATGAGAGCAATGACTAAAGCCAAACCTAAAGTTGCAAATTACCCTTTCACTACATTAAATCCTTCATTGGGTGTTGTTGATATTGGTTATGGAGAAAGTTATGTAATAGCAGATATTCCAGGCTTAATTGAAGGGGCAGCAGATGGTATCGGATTAGGTATGCAATTTCTAAAACACCTATCTAGAACGAATATTTTACTACATATTATTGATATTCAAAATGTTGAAAATAATAAGGTGAATACTGATTTATCTGAGATTAATCTTGAATTAAAGAAATTTGATGAAGATTTGAGCAAAAAAAAACAATATATAATATTTAATAAAATTGACTTATTGTCATCAGAGGATCTAAATATTATTAAAAATGAGGTATATAAGTCATATGAGAAAAAAGATGTATTTTTTACATCTACAGTAAATAATAAGGGTATTGAAGAATTGAAAAAATACATATATAACGAATTAGAGAAATTAAATACTAATTAAAAAAACTTTTTAATAATTTACAATAGTATAGAATAAAAAAAATATCTAAAAAAAGTATGGCCTATAATACAAAAAACTTGAAAGATTTAGAAAACTCAATATATGCATTACAAAGTAAAGCATATAATATTAATGAACAAATTAAAAAATATAGTAAATCTTTAGAATTAAAATCTGAAAAAAAAAATAAAAAAATAAATGCAAGTGATTTAGATAAAAAAATTTATTCAGATAATTCCAATAATAAATATACACAAATTAATACCTATTCTTTGAAAGAAAAATTAGAGAATGAGGTTTTAGAGTTAAAAAAAAATCAAAAAAGACTAATTTTTGTTTTATACGTAACTATTTTATTAATTTTATTTTTTTTAATTACGGTTATTGAATTAAAATTATTTGTGAAAATATAAACTGAGTATTACTATGAAAGAAACTTGGGTAATTAAAATTGGAAGCTCGTTAGTTACAAAAAGTGCAACTGGACTTAATATTAAAAATATTAAAAGTTGGGCTTTACAAATAAATGAAATAAAAAAAAATAATATTAATGTAATTATTGTTTCATCAGGGGCTATAGCGGAAGGTGTTGGCAGATTAGGCTTAGTTAGAAGACCATCGAGCTCTAGTCAATTGCAAGCATTAGCTGCCATTGGGCAAATGGGTCTTGTACAAGCTTATGAGGTTGCTTTTAAAAAATATAATATCTTAACTGCTCAGATGCTATTAACTCATGAAGATTTAAGTAATAGAGAAAGATATTTAAACGCTAAAAATACTTTAAATAATTTAATAAAATACAATGCCATTCCAATTATTAATGAGAATGATACTGTATCAACAGATGAAATTAAATTTGGTGATAATGATACTTTAGCAGCATTAGTAGCAAATTTGAGTCAAGCCAAGTTACTGATAATATTAACTGACCAAGATGGTTTGTATACTAGTGATCCAAAAAATAATAAGTCTTCTAAGCTTGTAGAGGAAATAGCTTTGTCTGATAAAAATTTGAATAAATATGCCGGTCCTAGTAATAGTGTTTTAGGTAGAGGCGGAATGATTACAAAAGTTTCTGCTGCAAGAAAAGCTGCAAAATCAAATACGCAAACAATTATTGCGAATGGGGCAAACAAAGATATTTTAATTAAAATATTAAATAAAGAAGATAATATTGGTACTAAGATTTTTAATAAAGATTCTGCTGTTAAGTCAAAAAAACAATGGATAGCAAATTCATTAAAAGTTAAGGGATCAGTAGTAATTGATATGGGTGCAAAAAAAGTTATTAAAAAATCTGGCAAGAGTCTTTTACCTATCGGAATAAAATCTATATCTGGAAATTTTAAAAAAGGCGATATGGTAACAATTTGCGACAGTAATAATAAAGAAATAGCTAAAGGATTAACAAATTACAGCTCTAAAGAATTATTTAAGATAATTGGAAAATCTACTATGTCAATCAAGAAAGAATTTGATTTATTTGGTGGCGATGTTGTAATTCATGCAGATAACATGATTTTATCTTAACTTAACTCAATAATTTGCTTATTAAGCCTACTTTTGTATCTGGCTGCCTTATTTTTATGTATTATTCCTTTAGAAACTCCAGAATCTATGACTGGTACTGCTATCTTATAATTTTCACCAGCAAGATTTTTATCTCCTGCTTCAATTGCCTTAACAACATTTTTTACAAATGTTCTAAGTTTTGATTTTAAAGCTACATTTCTTTCTCTTCTAACTAAAGATTGTCTAGCTCTTTTTTTTGCTTGGGCAGTGTTGGCCATGTAATTAAGTACCTTTATCAATGAAGTCGATAATATGAGGTTTTATTACTAATTTGTCAATAAGAAAGTAATAAATAGTTGGAAATTATATATAATCACTATATGTCGTCATCTATAAAAAGAAAATTCTTAAAAAATACACTTACAGTGTCTTCGTTTACTATGATTTCTCGAGTATTTGGCTATATACGTGATGCGGCAATATTTATTTTTATAAGTAATTCTTCTGGTGCCTTAGATGCTTTTTTTGTTGCTTTTAGGATTCCAAATTTCTTTAGAAGAATATTTGGCGAGGGAGCTTTATCAACAGCCTATATTCCTGTGTTAAGTGATTTTAAAAATAATAAAGAAAAAGAAGATGTTCAAGAATTTATTAACGAATCTATATCAACATTAACTTTTATACTAATAATAATCTCTGTAATAGGAGTACTTATAGCCCCAATTTTAATTTATCTAATTGCGCCAGGCTTCATTAATTCCGAGTATAATCAGGGTGAATTAGCAGGAAGTTTATTAAGAATTACCTTCCCTTATATGTTTTTTATTTGCTTAACGGCAGTTTTAGCAAGTATTTTAAATACTTACGATAGTTTTGCTATACCTGCACTTACACCAGCGCTTCTTAATATTGTGCTAATAATCAGTGTTATCTTTATATCTCCCTATTTCAAAGAGCCTATATTTGCTCTAGCATGGGGAGTTCTTATTGCTGGAATAATGCAACTTATTTTTCAGTTTTACCCTTTAGTAAAACTGGGTTTATTCCCAAAAATTAAATTTAAATATAATAATAAACATCCCGGAATAAAAAAAATTAAAGAACTTATGCTTCCAGTCATTTTTGGATCATCAGTTACCCAAATAAACCTTGTGTTTGATACAATAATTGCTTCTTTTCTTATAACTGGAAGCATTAGTTGGTTATATATGTCAGATAGATTTATTGAGCTTCCTTTAGCATTATTTGGAATTTCTATTGCGACAGTTCTTCTGCCTAAATTGTCAGAATATTATAATAAATCTGATGATAAATCTTATAATGCAACATTAAACTGGGGTTTAAAAATTGCCATTATAGTATCTCTACCTACTAGTATTGGATTAATATTGTTAGCTGAGCCAATATTAATAACTCTTCTTCAGTATAGAGAATTTTCTGTGCATGATGTAAATATGACTGCAATAGGAATGATAGCTTTTTCAATAGGATTACCTGGAATGATTGGGGCAAAAATTTTAATAACAAATTATTATTCAAGAAAAAATACTAGTTATCCAGTTAGAGCAGCTGTAATAGCAGTAATATGTAATTTTCTACTAAATATTATTTTTGTAATATATTTAATAAAGTCAGAATTTAATGGCGCCCATGCTGGCTTGGCTCTAGCAACCTCTATATCAGCTTACATAAATTTTTATTTATTATTTAAAACAGCTCTAAAAACTAAAATTATAGAAATAGATTTAAGTATTAAAAAAATATTTATTAAATCTATGATTGCCACTATTATTATGGCCACATTTATTTTATATTTTGATTTAAATTTAAACACGTGGATAAATTTAAATTTAATTGGGCGATTAGGTAATTTATCTTTTATTATAATATCGTCAATAATATTATATCTTGTGCTTTTAGTAATGCTTGGAATTTTCCCAAAAAAATTAGTAACTAATAGATGAAAATAATAAGAGATATAAAAAATATTAAGATAAAAACCCCAATTACGGCAAGTATTGGGGGTTTTGACGGAGTGCATTTAGGTCACCAAAAAATCATAAAAAATATTGTTAACGAGTCATCAAAAAAAAATACAAAAAGCGCTATAATAACTTTTAACCCTCTACCAAAAATTTTTTTTGCTAAAAAGAATTTTGAAATACTATCTATACATAAGAAAATCCATATTCTAGAAAAATTTAATTTAGACTATTTAATAATATTACGATTTAATAAAGAGTTGATCTCCATGAGCTCAAAAGAATTTATTGAGGAGATATTAATAAATAAATTAAATATAAAATCTCTTACTGCTGGGGATGATTTTAAATTTGGTAATAATCAATCAGGCACTGTAAATGATTTATTAGAATATTCAAAAAATGGTTATTTTTCTATGAATATTGAAAATAAACATAGTATAGATAATGTGAGAATATCTAGCTCACAAATAAGAGAGGCTATTATTGCTAATGATTTTGAAAAAGCGTCAAAAATGCTTGGTAGACCATACTCTGTATCTGGTAAGATAATACATGGTGAAAAAAGAGGTCGAGAAATTGGTTTTCCTACTGCAAATATAAAATTAGAGCCTAATATATTATTAAGTGGAGTATATGCTGTTTCTACCATCATAAGTGGTAATAAATACAATGCAGTTGCAAATATTGGTTACAAACCTACTTTTAGTGGCGAGCAATATTTATTTGAAGCTAATATTTTTAATTTCTCTGGTGATTTATATACTGAAAGATTGGAATTTAATATTATTTCAAAAATTAGGGAGACAAAAAAATTTAGAGGTATAAGCGAACTAAAAGAATATATAAATAAGGATGTTTTGGAAGCAAAAAGAATTTTAAAAGAAAATGACTGATTATAAAAATACATTAAATTTACCAAAAACTAATTTCCCCATGAAGGGCAATCTTCCATCTAGAGAACCATTAATTCAAAAAAAATGGGAAGATGAAGATCTTTATAATAAATTACTAAGCTTAAATAAAAATTCAAAGAAATTTATATTACATGATGGGCCTCCTTATGCAAATGGAGATATACATATTGGCCATGCTGTTAATAAAATACTAAAAGATATTATATTAAAATCTAAAATATTATCTGGGTACTCAACTCCTTTTGTACCTGGGTGGGATTGCCATGGTTTACCAATTGAATTGCAAGTTGAAAAGAAATTAAAAAAAGGTGTAGATATTTCTGATAAAGATTTTAGAAAACTGTGTAGAGAATATGCTGCAGAACAAGTTACGAGACAAAAAAAAGATTTTAAAAGATTAGGAATTTTGGCTGACTGGGAGAATCCATATTTAACTTCCGATAAAGAATTTGAATCCTCAACATTAAAAGTATTAGAAAAAATATATAATAATGGACATTTACAAAAAGGTTTTAAGCCTGTTCATTGGTGTGTAAAATGTCAATCTGCTTTAGCAGAAGCAGAAGTTGAGTACGAAGAAAAAGAATCTACTGCAGTTGATATAAAATTTTATTTTAAATTTCAAGATAATCTTTTAGAAACATTTAAAATTAAAGATCTCAAAGGTAAGGCTTCTGTTGTAATTTGGACAACCACTCCTTGGACGCTTCCTTCTAATAAATCTGTAGCTGTAAATAAAGATATTAATTATATTTTAATATCTGGTAACAATGAAAATTATGTTATCGCTAATGAACTATTTGATAAATTCAATGAACGTGTTGAAGGTGAATTCACTAAGATTGGATCTTGTCTTGGTTCTGATCTTGTAGGTTTTGCTTTAAAGCACCCTTTCCTTAATGATATTGTTGAAGTAATTGATAGCGATCACGTAACTACAGATTCTGGAACAGGATGTGTTCATATTGCTCCTGCACATGGTACTGATGATTTTTTATTAGGAAAGAGATTTGGATTAGAAATTTTAAACCCAATTTTAAGTAATGGTGTATTTTCAGGCAAACCAAATAACCTTAATGGCACTCACGTTTATAAACTTGATGACCCAATAATTGAATTATTATTTAATAACAATACATTGCTAAGTAAAAATAAATTTAGACATTCGTACCCACATTGCTGGAGACATAAAACACCATTAATTTATAGGGCTACACCGCAATGGTTTATATCAATGAGTAAAAATAATTTGCTTTCCAGTGTGATCAAAAAAACTTCTGACGTTAATTGGATACCATTATGGGGTGAAGCCAGAATAAAAGGTATGCTTGAGGGAAGACCAGATTGGTGTATTTCTAGACAAAGAAAATGGGGCGTTCCAATTACTTTATTAATTAATAAAAAAACAGGAGAGCCTCATTCTAATTCTTCAATTATATTTTCAAGAATATGTAAATTAGTTGAAGAGTATGGTATTGAAAAATGGTTTGATATTGGCATAGAAGAACTAATAGATAATCCTGAAGATTATGAGAAAGTTCAGGATACCTTAGATGTTTGGTTTGATTCTGGTTCATCACATTCAGCAGTATTAGAGAAAAAACCACAATTATCTTTTCCAGCTGACTTATATTTAGAAGGATCAGATCAGCATAGAGGTTGGTTTCAATCTTCTCTGATAACATCTGTAGCAGTATGTAATGAGCCTCCTTATAAAGCTGCAATGACTCATGGTTTTACTGTTGATGCAAAAGGTAATAAAATGTCTAAATCTAAAGGTAATGTTATTGCACCTCAAAAAATTATAGATAGACTGGGCTCAGATATACTTAGATTGTGGGTTGCATCTACTGATTCATCATCAGAAATGAATGTATCTGAAGAAATATTAAATAGAACTTCAGATAAGTATAGAAAAATAAGAAATACAATAAAGTTTTTGCTATCAAATATTGCAGACTACGATCCTACGGATTTATCTAATCAATCGATAACTATAGAATTAGATAAATGGATTTTAAAAAAAACATTTGCAGTCCAAGATGAAATAATAAAACATTATGATTCTTATAATTTTCATTTACTATCTCAGACTATCCATAGTTTTTGTGTAAATGAACTCGGTTCCTTTTACTTAGATATAATTAAAGATAGGCAGTATACGTGTAAAAAAGATTCACAAGAAAGACTGTCAGCTCAACACACAATGTACTGTATTACAAAAATGCTTTTGCTTTGGATTGCTCCAATATGTCCACATACTGCAGAAGAGGCTTGGTCCCACATACCTAATAATAAAGATAAATCAATTTTTTATAATAATTGGTTTAACATAGATAATAGTCTTATAGGAAAATGTAATATTAATAATGATAATTGGGATCATGTCATTGAAATAAAAAAAGTTGTATCCAAAGCTTTGGAAGAGAAAAGAGCTGAGAATATAATAGGATCACCACTTGATGCTGATGTAATAATAAATTGCACTAGTGAACTTGAAAATATATTAAAAATTTTTGGGAATGAATTAAAATTCATTTTTATTACTTCAAGCGTGACTCTTAATAAACTTAATAATGATAAAGTATCTGGCATTATAGGAATAAATGCCCACAAAATATCTGTTGATATTAAAAATTCTATCAATAAAAAATGTGAAAGATGCTGGCATAAATGTGCAACTGTAGGGAAAGATAAAAAATATAGTAGTATTTGCTCTCGCTGTGTTTCAAATGTATATGGTGATGGAGAAGTAAGAAAAAATGCCTAAGAAAAATTTAATAATTTTTTCAATAATATCTATCGTATTTTTTTTAGACTTTGTGACAAAAAATTACGCTATCACTAACTTATTGTTAAATCATTCTGAAGCAATAAATACTTATTTAAACTTTACTCTTGCTTTTAACTATGGTGCTGCATTCAGTTTTTTAAGTGATGCTGGTGGATGGCAAAGGTGGTTTTTTGTAATATTCAGTATTATAGTTGTTTTCTTTATCTCCTATATTCTAATTAAAGATAAAGAGTCAGAGTATATTTCCTATAGTCTAGTTTTAGGCGGCGCTCTTGGAAATCTCTATGACAGAATATTTCTAGGATATGTTATTGATTTTATTGAATTTCATTATAATGACTTCTATTGGCCAATATTTAATATTGCGGATATTGCAATTTCTATAGGTGTTATATTATTGTTATACTCTATGTTTTTAAAAGATAATAAAAAAATATGAATATTATATTAGCAAACCCTAGAGGATTTTGTGCCGGTGTTGATAGAGCTATAGAAATTACCAATAAAGCGCTTGATATATTTGGGGCACCTATATATGTAAAGCATGAGATTGTTCATAATAAATATGTTGTAGACGAGTTAAAAGACAAAGGAGTTATTTTTATAGAAGATATAGAAAAAGTTCCTGAACATTCTATATTAATTTATAGTGCGCATGGTGTTTCTGAAGAGATTATAAAAGAATCAAATAAAAAAAAACTAAAAATCTTTAATGCGACATGTCCCTTAGTTACAAAAGTTCATATGGAAGTAGCAAGGTTATCAAAAAAGAATATAAATACTATTCTTATTGGTCATAAAGGACATCCTGAAGTAGAAGGTACTATTGGTAGATATATTTCAGAATCAGACTCAAAAATAGTTTTAATAGAAAATGAAAGTGATGTAGAAAAGCTGAATTTCAATGAAAATAAAGAAGTTGCTTATGTAACACAAACTACACTATCAATTGATGACACAAGTAATATAATAAAAGTAATTAAAGATAAATATAAAAATGTCATAGAGCCATCAAGAGGTGATATTTGCTATGCAACTACTAACAGACAAAATGCAGTTAAAGATTTAACTCTTAAATGCGATATAATTTTTGTAGTAGGATCTGAAAATAGTTCAAATTCAAATAGATTGAAGGAAATATCAACGCGTGCAGGCGTACCTTCATACTTATTAGATAGTGCTGATGATTTAGATGTCAAATGGTTATCTAATAAAAAAAACATTGGATTGACTGCTGGGGCTTCTGCGCCAGAAGTTCTAGTTCAGTCTATAATAAATAAACTAAAGGCTTACGGAGCAATCAATGTTATAAATTCAGCTGGAGTTGAAGAGAGCATAACCTTCAAGATACCAAAAGAATTAACAACTAAAAACTAAAAGTATCCTATTCCTGAAAGAGCAAAATATACTGTTAAAAGACAAATAATAATGCCTAATGATAATGCTACAATTCTAAAAATATCCATTATATCTCCTAATTTATTTATACTTTTATTTTGACATAAAAACAGCTGTTTTTAAATTAAAACTTTATAAATATTAATTTATAAATTTTTCTACAATTTTAGCAGAAGATATTGCTGTTAATATTCCATATCTGTAATGACCAAAGTTATGAATTATTCTTCTGTTTCTTAAATCTCTATTTATATAAGGCTTACCGTTACCAGAATATGGTCTAAAACCAAAAGTCATTTTAGAATCTCTAATTTTTATACTCTTGTTAAATATTTCATAAACAAAATTTTTTAAATTTTTTTCTGCCTCTAAAGTCGTATTATTTTCAAAACCTACATCTTCTAATGTCGCTCCTGCAATTATGTTATTGTCGCCACGAGAGAAAATATAATACTTATTATAAAGCAAGATATTATGTAGTAATTTTTCCTTAGTTTTAAAATGAAGCAACTGACCTTTTATTGGCTTTACTTTTACATGATCCTCACTAAATACTTCTTTGCTCCAGGATCCAGTTGTTACGATTACAAAATCATAAATATGGTTTTTTGGTATATCTACATAACTATATATGTTATCAATATTTTCATTTTTAAAGACAACGCCCTCTCTCAATAAACTTTTTCTATAAAATTCTATTAGATTTTGAGGATTTAGAGTATTTATATTTTTTATTGAAAGATAATTTTCATATTTTTCTTTAATATTTTTTTCTTCTTTTATTAATTTATTTTCTATAAAAATTGACTCTACAAATTTATTTTTTTTATACCATTTTTTTGCTAGATTTGTATTTTTTCCAAATATTATTAAATCTTTTTTTTCCCAACCAATTTTTTTTTTATCTATTGAGCTAAGATTTTCTATAAATTTGTTATATTCATTATGACCAGAAATACATAATTCTTGCATGTATTTTAAATTTTCCCATGGGCTTAATGGAAATAGTATCCCTGCTGCTGCTCTTGAAGATTGTCCTTTTTTATTACTATCTACTATTGTTACATCAAAACCCTTTTTTTTTAGCTCATATGCGGTTGATAGGCCAACTATTCCCGCACCTAATATCAGACATTTTGTCATTTTTTTACCAATGTTCCTATTCCTTCATTTGTAAAAATTTCTAATAACACTGAGTGTTGTATTCGTCCATCAACTATATGCGCCATTTTTACATTATTATTTATAGCATCTAGACAAGCTTGTATTTTTGGAAGCATACCACCTGTTATAACATCATTTTTTATTAGTTTATTTATTTCTTCAAAATTTAATGAAGATATTAATTCTTTTTTCTTATTTAAAACTCCTTGCTGGTCTGTTAGAAATATAATTTTCTCTGCTGCTAGTTCTGATGCTATTTTACTAGCCGCTGAGTCAGCATTAATGTTATATATGTTATTGTTTTCATCAAAACCCAATGGCGCAATAACAGGAATATAATTTGAGTCCAATAATTTACAAAAATAGTTTGTATCTATATTAGTTATTTCTCCAACATATCCATAGTCAGCTTTATCAGATATATATTTTTTTGCCTGAATATATTTATTTTCATTATTAGAAATACCTATTGCATTTGCACCATTACTGTTTATCAGTTCCACAATTTCTTTATTGACTATGTTACTCAAAGTTTTTGATACTACTTCTATTGTTTTATTATCTGTGATTCTAATTCCGTCTACAAAATTTCTTTTTATTTTTACTCTTGATAATTGCTCATCAATTTGTGGTCCTCCACCGTGAACAACAATTACATTAATTCCAACTTGTTTCATTAATGCTATATCTCTCGCAAAACTATATTTTAAATCCTTTTCAACCATTGCCGCACCACCATACTTAACAATACAAATTTTTTTTGAAAATTTCTGTATAAATGGCAGGGCTTCTGTCAAAATTTTAATTACTTGTTCTGCTTTATTTTTTTCCACTTGGTATCTCTAATGTTGGGTCTATCTTTATTATTTCTTTTTTGAATTCCTCTTGTATATAAAACATTTCTTCTTTGGTGTCTGCTTCAAATCTCATCACTAAACATGGCGTTGTGTTTGAAGCCCGTAAAATTCCCCAACCATTAACAAAATCAGCTCGCACACCATCAATTTTTATTATCTTTGCTTCTGGAAACTTTGCATTATCCGCGAATTTTTTCATAAATTCATGCTGAAAGCCATCTTTATCAACTTTAATATTTAATTCTGGGGTTGAAAATGAGTTAGGTAGCTCTTTAAATAGGTCACTACTAGATTTACTCGTATTAGAAAGTATTTCTAACATTCTTGCCCCTGCATATATGCCATCATCAAAACCAAACCACCTGTCTTTAAAAAATATATGTCCAGACATTTCACCACCTAAAATAGAGTCTATTTCTTTCATTTTCATTTTTATGTAGGAATGACCAGTTCTACACATAACCGGCGTTCCTCCATATTTTTCTATATATTCAGGCAGATCTTTTGAAGATTTAACGTCAAAAACAATTTTCTGGTTTTTATTTATTGATAAAATATTTTTGGAAAATATCATTAATTGCCTATCTGGCCAAAGAACTTCTCCACTATTGTCAATAATAAGACATCTATCACCATCTCCATCGAATGCAATCCCAAGGTCACATTTATTTTTTTTTACAGAGCTTATTAAGTCAATTAAATTCTTTGGATCACTGGGGTTTGGGTGATGGTTTGGAAAATTACCGTCCACGTCACAGTATAAATCTATTATTTCTAAACCTAATTTCTTAAAAATTTTTATTGCTACAGGACCTGCAATACCGTTTCCTGCGTCAATAGATATTTTTAATTTTTTATTAATAACAATATTTTTTAAAACAGAATCTATATATTTTTCATCTATAATTATATTTTCTAATATTGAATTTTTCGGGTTTATTGCTTCTCTTTTATTTCCCAAAATATTTTTGTATATTTTCTGTATTTCTTCGCCTGCTAAAGCATGCCCATCCATTATAATTTTTAAACCATTATAATTTTTTGGATTATGACTTCCTGTTACCATAACTCCCGAATTAGATTTAAGTTGATTAACTGCAAAATATAAAAGAGGGGTTGGGACTTCACCAATATCTACAACATTTTTTCCTGATTCTAAAAATCCTTCTATCAAAGATTTTGTTAATGATTTACTAGATAACCTACCATCTCTTCCAATAATTATTGTATCGTTATTTTCTTTATATATTCTACTTAATGCTTCTGCTACACATTTAGAAGTTTTCTCAGTTAATTCTTCTTTATAAATACCTCTAATATCGTATGCTTTAAATATACTTTTTGGAATTTTCATTACTAACTTGTTCCACTATGACCAAAGCCACCTGTAGATCTTTCTGTTTTTTTAAAATTTTCTACAAAGTTATACTCTATCTTAATAATGGGTATCAATAAATATTGCGCTATCCTATCTCCAGGATTTACGGAAAATATTTTTTTGCTGTTATTATATAAAGATACCATTAGCTCACCTTGATAATCTGAATCTATTAAACCTACAGAATTACCAAGTATTATTCCATGTTTATGCCCAAGACCCGACCTTGGTAATATAATTCCAGCGTAGTCACTATCTTCAATAAAAAAAGCTAGGCCTGTGGGTATTAAAACAGTTTCACTTGGCGAGATTTCTATCTTATCATCAATACATGCCCTTAAGTCCATTGCTGCAGAACCCTCTGTCGCATAGGTTGGAATTGGAATATCAGTACCAATTTTCGAATTTAGAATTTTTACTTGTATTTTTTTTGACATTTTTATCACCTAATTATAAATATTTGATATTTCTTCAACAAATTCTACTGCCAAGTCTTTTTTATTTTTAAGATTCAATATTTTTTCCATACCCTCACCCCAAAATAAGGTAATTGAATTATTATTGTTATCAATACCTTCTGTAAAACTTACTTTGTTTGCTGCTACTACAGATATTTTTTTATTTTTTAGTTTTTTTAAAGCATTATTTTTTAATTCGCTAGTCTCTGCTGCAAATCCTATAGTAAATACATCATAATTCTCTGATATTGTTTGCAAAATATCTACATTTTTTATTAGATCTAGATTTATATCTTGATTACTTTTAATTTTATCGTTATTAAGATTCTTGGCTATAAAATCTGATACTGCGGCTACCGAAATAAATATATCACAATCTAAGATATTATCTTCTACAGCAGACAGCATTTCTTTTGCACTTACAACATCAATAGATTCGATACCTTCTTTTTGCATATAATTACATGGTCCTTTTACAAGAATAACTTTTGCTCCATTATTATGAAATGCATTGGCTATTTCACAACCCATCATTCCAGAACTTCTATTAGATAAATATCTTACAGGATCTATATATTCTATTGTTGGCCCAGCAGTTATAATTATTTTTTTATCTTTAAATAATTTAGATTTTTTTTTTGTTAATAGTTCAATATCTTCAATTATATCTACTGGTTCTTTCATGCGCCCTGATCCTATATCTCCACATGCCTGACTTCCATATTCTGGTCCTGAGAAAAAAATTCCTCTTTTTTTTAAAATTTTATAGTTTTCTTGAGTTGCTTTATTTGCCCACATATTTTTATTCATGCTTGGAGCTAATACCAATTTTTTATCGTATGCTAGACATATAGTTGATAGCATATCATCTGCTCTACCGTGTAATATTTTTGATAAAAATTCTGCTGTTGTTGGAGCAATCAATATGATGTCAGCCCATCTCGCTAGGTCTATATGAAGCATAGGGGAATCTTTTTCAACTGCATTGTATGGATACACTTTTTCATTTGTTAGTGTCTCAAATGTTAATGGGGTAATAAAATCCTCAGCTGTACGTGTCATAACAACTTTCACTAAATAATTTTTTTTAATCAATAATCTAGCTATTTCTGCTGATTTATAGGCAGCAATTCCTCCTGTTACACCAAGTAATATTTTTATTTTCTTGCTCATTTTAAGATTGTACAAGATTTATTGATATCGTATGTAAAATATTTATTAAGTAATCAATATCATCTTCTTCGTGATCAACTGTCAATGAGACCCTAAGCCTCGAACTTCCTTCTTTTACTGTTGGTGGTCTGATCGCTGGAATATAAATACTTTTTTTTAGAAGTTCTTCGCTTATGTGCATTGCATCTTTACTACTACCTATTAACAAAGCTTGAATTTGTGAGTCACTTTCCAAAGATATAAATCCCGATTTATGTATATTTTTTTTATAATAATTTATTAAAGAAAATAATTTTTCTCTTCTCCAGCTTTCTTTATTTATAATTTTCAAAGATTTCCTTGTAGCTTCAACTGCATTTACTGGCAATGAAGTAGAATATATATAACTTCTAGATTTTTGCATAACATATTCAACATAATTTTGATCGCCAGAAAAAAAAGCCCCAAATGTGCCTATAGACTTTCCAAAAGTACCTGTCACAAAAATATTTTTTTCTTTACTTAACGAAGATCCATAAACTAACCCTCTTCCCTCTGGACCAAATACTCCTAAAGAATGTGCCTCGTCAATCAATAACGAAGATTTATGTTTCCTGGCTTTTATACTTAATTTTTTTATGTTAGCAATGTCTCCATCCATACTAAAAAGGGAATCACTAATGATAAGATTATTTTTTGCTTTGCATTTTAATATTATTTTTTCTAAATCCTTATAATCATTATGATTGTATCTTTTGAAATTTGCTCTAGATAAGATTGAGCCATCTATTAACGATGCGTGATTCAACTGATCAGCAATAATATTATCACCTCTGGAAACTAATGATTTTATTACCCCAAGATTCGCTTGGTACCCAGTAGAAAATAGTAATGTTTTTTCTTGGCCTAAAAATTCTGAAATTTCTTCTTCTAATTTATGATGAGACGATGTATATCCTGATATTAGGGCTGAAGAACTTGTACTATAACCATGTTTGTCTAGTGCTATTTTTGCAGCATTTATGATTCTTTTATCGTTAGCCAGAGAAAGATAATCATTACTTGCAAAAGAAAGATACTCTTTATTTTTATAAAAGAAAAGATGAGAATTTCCAGAATCTTTTATCTTCCTAATTCTATAATTACCTGATAGCTTTATTTCTTTAAGATTTTTTTTTATTATTTTTTTTTCCAAATTTATTTTTAATAATTAATTAATTAATTTTAAATTATAAATATTTTGTTTTTTTTCTATTTTTGCTGTCTTTGCGTCATTAAGTCTATCAATTTGATCACTATCTCCTTCTATTTTCATACCAAGCTTACCAAATAATTCCCTATCTTTTTCAACTTCTACATTAGGTGCAGTTAATAATTCTTCACCATAAAATACTGAATTTGCTCCTGCATAAAAACACAATGCTTGCATTGATTCAGCCATAGACTCTCTTCCAGCAGAAAGTCTGACATAGGTGTTTGGCATCATTATTCTTGTGGCAGCAATTGTCCTAACAAATTCTAGCTCATCAATTTTTTTGTTTTCATATAATCTTGTACCTTCCATTTGTACTAACATATTTATTGGGACTGACTCTGGATGCTGATCTAAGTTTGCTAACTCTATTAAAAGTTTTGCCCTATCATCTCTAGATTCACCAAGTCCTAATATTCCGCCTGAGCAGACTTTAATGCCTGATTCTCTAACATATTTTAAAGTATTTAATCTATCTTGATAGTTTCTTGTGCTAATTACTTTTGTATAATATTCACGCGATGTATCAAGATTATGATTATAATAATTTAAACCTGATTTTGAGAGCCTTACTGCTTGATCTTCTGACAACATTCCAAGTGTTACGCAGCTCTCCATTCCTAGGTCATGAACTACGTCAATCATTTTAATAACCCTATCAATATTTTTATTACTTGGTCTTCTCCACGCTGCTCCCATACAAAATCTTGTAGACCCTTGATCTCGAGCTAATGTGGCCTGCTTCTTTACCTCTTCTAAAGACATCAATGGTGTTGCTTCTATAGGATCATCGCTATGTATACTTTGTGAGCAGTAACCACAATCTTCTGGGCAGCCACCCGTCTTAATTGATAACAGTGTGCAGACTTGTACCATATCTTTTTTATGATTTTGAATATGAGTATCATGTGCTTCAAACAACAATTCATTAAATGACTTATTAAAAAGCTCTAAAACTTCTTCTAATTTCCAGTTATTACGTATATTACTCATAAAAGATACTCTCCATATATACCTAAGAAAATTAACAAACCTATATACTGATTATTTTTGAAAGCTATTATACAAAATTTTGGCTCTCTTTTTTTTATTAATATTTGATTATACACACCTACTAGCATAGCGAGAATAAGAAAAAAGAAAAAAATGTAAGTATATTCTTCTAAATAACCAATATAAGCAAAAGTAGTATAAAAAATTGCCTGCAGTATGCCAATTATAATTTTATCGTAAGCTCCGAAGAGTATTGCTGTTGAGTTTACACCTATCTTAATATCATCTTTTTTATCTGACATAGCATATATAGTATCAAACATAGTTACCCAAATAACTGTTGAAAAAAAGAATATCCAGGAAATAAGGTTGGGAATTTGATTTGTTGATGCTGTATAAGCCATTAGGGTCGAAATTCCAAAAGTCAAACCGAGAAAAACTTGCGGGGCTATAAAAAATCTTTTTGTAAGAGGATAAGTGATAATAAATACTATTGCTATGCAAGCTATATAGACAGTTTTAATATTTAAAAAGATAAGCAGAGTAAGATTTATTATTGCTAAAATTGAAAATATTATGAAAACTTCTCTTTTACTAATTAAACTAGAAGCATATGGCCTATCTTTTGTTCTCTCAACATACTTATCAAAGTCTTTGTCAAAAAAATCATTCACAACACAGCCTATAGTTCTGGTTAAAATTACTCCTATGAGAAAAATTAAACTAATTAAATTATAAATATTACCTTCTTGAGAATATGTAATTACCCAGAATGTTGGCCATAATAACAATAAAATACCAATGGGCTTATCCAGTCGCATTAGTTTAATATATAGGAAAAATTTATTTTTAAACATGAAAGAAATAATTTAATATAGTTGGCATGAAAACTATAATACAACAAAAAAATGACAATAAGAAAATTTAAAGATTTTGAGCCTAATATTCATAGTACAGCTTATGTGGATGAGGATTCTATAGTAATTGGTGATGTAAGTATTGGCGCAGAGTCTTCTATTTGGCCTATGACTGTTGCACGGGGTGATGTACAAAAGATTATTATTGGAGAAAGAACTAATATTCAAGACGGTTCAATCCTTCATGTCACAAGTGATAATATTTTTACACCAAGAGGAACTCCTTTGTTAATTGGGAATGATGTTACTATTGGCCATGGGGCAATACTTCATGCATGTACCATAGAAAATAAATGTCTAATAGGTATTGGAAGCATAATCCTAGATGGGGCAATTATTGAAAGTAATTCTATGTTAGCTGCTGGGAGTCTTGTAGGTCCAAACAAAATAATTGAATCGGGTATGCTATATAAAGGATCCCCCGCAAAACCTGCAAGAAAATTAACTGAAAAAGAGTTAGAATATATTAGTTTTTCTTCTAAACATTATGTTAAAACCATTAAGCAACACATTAGTTAAAGCATGAATATAATAGTAAATGGCGATAAGATCTCCATAGAAAAAAATATCAACTTAGAAAATTTTTTAAAATTAAATAATATTAATAATAAAAATATTGTTATTGAAGTAAATAAAATAATAATTACTAAAAGTATGTGGAAAGAAAAGAAAATAAAAGAAGGCGATGTAATTGAAATTATTACAGCTGTTGGTGGTGGTTAAAAATGAGTCTAATATTAAATAATAAATTGTATAATTCACGACTAATAATTGGAAGTGGGAAATATAAAAATTTTAATGAAACTAAGAACGCTCTTAAATCTAGTGGCGCTGAAATGATCACAGTAGCAATCAAAAGAACTAATTTAGGTCAAGATACTAATCAAGAGAATTTGCTAAACTTTATAGACTCAAAAAAATATAAAATTTTACCAAATACTGCGGGTTGTTTTACTGCTGATGACGCAATAAGAGTATCCCTATTAGGGAAAGAATTGTTAGGGGATAATTTAGTTAAATTAGAAGTCCTTGCCGACAAAGATACTCTTTTACCAAATGAAGAAGAAACTTTAGTAGCTGCTAAAGAACTTGTGAAACTTGGTTTTTCCATCATGGTTTACACAACTGACAATGTAGCCCTAGCCAAAGAACTAGAGGAGATTGGATGTATAGCTGTCATGCCATTGGCTTCACCAATTGGTACTGGCAAAGGAATAATGAATTCAAAAAATCTTAAAAAAATTATTTATAATGCAAATGTTCCAATCATAGTAGATGCTGGTATTGGCACAGCTAGTGATGCGACTATAGCAATGGAACTTGGTTGTGATGGAGTTTTATTAAACTCAGCCATAGCAATGTCAGATAACCCAATATTAATGGCTGAGGCAATGAAATATGCAGTTATATCTGGAAGAAAAGCTTACGAAGCAAAAAGGATGGAAATAAGTGATATAGCTATACCATCAAGTAATAAAAAAAATTCAATATCATGAGCCAGCAAATTCGACTTAAAAGCTATGTTAAAAGAAGTGGAAGGCTGACAAACTCTCAAAAAAAAATTTTAGAAAAAAAAGAATATAATATAAATTTTTTTAATTCAAATAAAATATTAAGTTGCCAAGAATTATTTAATAATTATAACCCATGTATTTTAGATATTGGTTTTGGTGATGGAAAATTACTCACAGATATTGCAAAAAAATTTCAGGATTTAAATTTTATTGGATTAGAAGTTTACGATGCAGGAGTAGGAAATATATTAAAACAAATATCAGAAAATAAATTAAATAACTTAAAAATATCAAATTGTGATGCAATTGAATTTTTGGAAAATTATATTACTGATAAAAGCTTATATGGAATTTCATTATTTTACCCTGATCCATGGCCAAAAAAAAAACATCATAAAAGAAGAATTATAGATGAAAGTTTTTTAAATTTAGTTAGCAAAAAAATTAATAAGGGTGGATTCTTAAAAATTGTTACTGACTGGTCTAATTATGCAGATCATATTATTGAATTGCTAGATGAAAACTATAATTTTGCGAAAGAAAATGATAGATATTTATTTAAAAATAGAATTTTAACAAAATTTGAAAAACGAGGTATATTGCTTGGCCATAGAATTACTGAATTGTGCTACAAAGTAAAATAAATTATTTATTTTTTATATTTTTTATACTTGCCTCATAAATTGAATCTAATCCTGCTGTATTTCTATTCATTGGGCACACTTCACTTTTGCAAAATGGTGGAGATACATTTGTACAACCTAGATCAGACCAAGCATATTCTATTGCATCGTCTATTGTTCTATGAAAATTATTCTTCCATTGCCCTTTTGAATAACCTGTATCTGAAAAAATTTTAATTATTGGTTTATGAACCCTAGCAAAAAATAAATTAATATTTTGCTCGTAAAGTCTGCTTGATAAGCTATGCAGTACTTCTTGACCTGTAGCATCTATCTCATTTATCGCTATAGCATCGATTATAAAGTATCTTAGCTCAGGTTTTGTCGCAACTCTCTCAATTACTTCATTCTCAAAATGCCCTGCATTTGTAAATATTAGTGGCCCGTCAAATCTCATTACCGAAATAGAGCAACATTTAGGTATATTATTCGCGTCTGAATTTCTAAATACTCCTTGTGTATTTTTTGATAAACATATTACTCTTGGTCTCATTGATCTATAGCAATAACTTCCAAGAGACAAAACTATTCCGACTATTATTCCAAGCTCTAGTTCTGGCGCTAGTAATAAAGTTACAAAAAAGGTAATTATAGATATGATTGCATCATGTTTTTGAACTCTCCAAGCATATTTAATTGGCTTAAATTTAATTAAATTTATCACAGCAGTTATTATTACAGCCGCTAATGTTGCTTGCGGAAGGTGATATAATAGTGGAGTTAAAAATAATAAAGTTATACCAACAACTAAACCTGTAACAACTGATGCAAATCCTGTTACTGCGCCTGCAGATATATTTACTGCTGATCTTGAAAATGATCCGGATACTGGATAACCTTGAAAAAAACTAGACACTATATTACTTAAGCCTTGTCCTATTAATTCTTGGTCAGCATCTAACCTTTGTTTTGTTTGAGTAGCCATTGCTTTAGCAATTGAGATTGCCTCCATAAATCCTATAAGGCTTATAGCTATAGCGACAGTTCCCAAGTTTATTAATTGATCAAAATCAATTTGTGGCATCTGAATTGTAGGCAAACCATCTGGCACAACTCCAATTACTTTTCCACCATAGTTAGTCTCAAATTGAATATACCAAGAGATTACTGTAGTTATTACTACAGAAATCAGAACTGCTGGATATTTAATTGATATTTTTCTAGTAAGTAGAATTAAAAATATTGCCAAAAGACCCATTAATAAAGTCGGGGTATGGGTACTAACTAATGATTCAGACAATACATTTATGATAGTCTGGTAGTGGTGTTCAGCTGATACCACACTGACGCCAAATAATTTTGATAATTGAGATGTTGCTATTATTATAGCAGCAGCATTTGTAAATCCTGTTACAACAGGGTGAGATAGAAAATCAACTAGAACACCCATTCGCAAAAGACCTAACGATAGCTGAAAGATACCCACTAAAAAAGCTAGCATGATTGCATAAGCAACATATCCTGTAGGATCATTACTTGCAATAGGTTCTAAAGCTGCTGCTGTCAATAAACTTACAACTGCGACTGGCCCTGTAGCTAATTGCCTTGAAGAACCAAAGATGGAAGCTATTGCTACTGGCAGGAATGAAGCGTACAAACCGTAATATGGTGGCAGCCCTGCTAATTGCGCATATGCCATAGATTGTGGAACTAAAACTAAAGCGACAGTAAGCCCAGCCACTATATCTGCTCTTAATATTTTAGGATTTCGTAAATCCGTAATCCAATCCTTAAAAGGGAAAAACCTTTTTAAAATAAATTTTTGCAGTTGTTTGCCTATTACCATAATCTTTTTTAGTGACTCAAAATTGAAATATTCGCTATATTAGTATAAAAATTATTAATAGAGTCTAATAGAGACAGTCTATTTAGTTTAATATTTTCTTCGTTAGTATTAATCATAACTTCATCAAAGAATATCTTTACATAAGGATTCAGAGTATTTAATTTTTCTAGATATTCTGCATAATTATTTTTCTCTAGAGCTAAATTAAGTTCATCTGTAATATTATTAATAGCATTATATAATATCTTCTCGCTAGATTCTCTTAGTAAATTTTCTTCAATATTTGAAGATAGAGTTAAATTAGATTTCTTTAAGATATTAGAAACTCTCTTAGCATTACCAAATAATTCTTCATAATTAGAATTCTCTAATATAATCTCCAATGCTTGAACTTTTTTTAACATTTCATAAGTGTTCAAAGTTTTATTACTATTAATAACAGATAAAATTACGCTCTCATTGAAACCATAATCTTCTTTAAAAATTGATATTAACTTTTCTTTGAAAAAAGAATGGCAGGCTAGCAAACCCTCTTTATTATCTTTTAATTCATCAAATTTACAGGAAATTACCCTAAAAGAAGTGTTGATCAATTGTGTTAAATTTATACTAAAGTTTGTTTTAATTAATATTCTTAAAAATCCATTTGTTGACCTTCTGACACCCAAGGGATCTCTAGTACCAGTTGGCTTTTCATTAACTAAAAATATTCCAACAACTGTATCTAACTTATCTGCCATAGAAACAATTTGAGCATCAACACTAGATGGAATTTCGTCTTCGGCATTTCTAGGCGCATAATGTTCTCTAATGCCTTCAGAAACAATATTATTAAACCCTAGTTTTTTTGCATAATAGCAACCTATGTAACCTTGTAACTTGGGAATTTCCACAACCATATTTGATATTAAGTCTAATTTACATATCTCAGCGATTTCTTTAAACATGAGTTTTTTATCTGCATAACTTTGAGTATTTATATATGATGATAATTCAATAATCCTTTGAACTTTATCAAACATACTTCCAAGATTCTTATGGAAAATTAACCTTTTTAAAAAATCTTTTTTCTCAAAAATATTACTCGATAAGTCCTTAGATATAAAAAACTGCGCATCATCAAGTCTAGGATTTACTACTCTCTCATGACCCTTTACAATATTTTTATTTATTTTTACATTGGATATGCCAATAAAAAAATTAGTTATTTCTTTTTTTTTATAAACTAGAAAGTATTTTTGTGTATCTTGTATTACATATTCTAATACCTCTCTTGGTAATTCTAAATACTTTTTTGGAAAAGTACCTAAGAATACGTAGGGATATTCGACCATATTACTTAATTCATCAACTAATTTATAATCTACATTTTCCTCAAATTCATTTGATAAAATAATATTATATATTTCTTTTTGAATTATATCTTTCCTCACTTCCGTATCAATTTCTACGTTTTCTTTCTTAAGTAAAGTAAAATATTCATCATAATTGTTAACCCTAATTTTTTCACTTGAATTAATTTTATTTCCATATGTATAATTATTAGTATCAACGCCAAGTATTGTGGCTTGCAAATGTTTATTATCTAGCATTAATAGAATCCATCTTATTGGTCTTATAAATGAAATATCAGCACTACCCCATCTCATTTTTTTTTGCTCTTCAACTTTATTTATAGATTCTTCTATAATCTTAGGAATTATATCTTTGATTTTAATTCTAGATTCTGGTTGTTCATATAAAATATATTTTTGACCATCAATCTCTTCTTCTTTTAATAAGTGTAGCTCTGTCTTATATTTTTTAGCAAAGCCCAAGCCTGTCTTCGTTGGATTATTAGAAATGTCATAGCATTTAGCTAGCGGTGGTCCTTTAATTATTTTTTTTTCTAAAATTATTTCTTCACTTATTTTATTAACTATAAATACTAATCTTATATTTGTGTAGAAGTTATTTATTGAAGAGAAACTAATTGAATTTTTTTTAAAATTTTCTTCAATACTTTTTTTTATTTTTTCAGAAAAAATATCTAAATTTTTTGATGGTAAGTCTTCTACCCCAATCTCAAAAAGTAATTTTTTATTTACCATAATTAATTATTTTTTTATTAATGGAAAATTTAATTTATTTCTGTTTTCTAAATATTTTTTAGCAACAAGAAAAGATAATTTTCTCAATCTTAATATATATGCTTGTCTTTCTGTTGAAGAAATAGCTTGCTTTGAGTCTAACAAATTTAAAGTATGTGAATTTTGTAGTAACATATCATATGCTGGAATTGGCAAATCTTTTGATAAGAGTTTATTACATTCTTTTTCCACATCTTCAAAGAGCTTAATTAATATTTTAGGCTCTACTAATTCAAAATTGTATTTTGAATTTTCTTCTTCGTTTTGCAAATATATTTCACCATAAGTAATATCATCGTTCCATTTAATATCGTATAAATTATCCACTGACTGAAGATGCATAGCTATTCTTTCTAAGCCATACGTAAGCTCTCCTGCTACTGGCTTACATTCTATGCCCCCTACTTGTTGGAAGTATGTAAACTGACTTATTTCCATACCATTTAATTGTACTTCCCATCCAACTCCCGCTGCTCCTAATGATGGCGATTCCCAATTATCATCAATAAATTTAATGTCATTTTTTTTTCTTACAACACCTAAGCTTTCTAATGATTCAATATATAGATCTTGAATGTCGTCAGGTGATGGTTTTAATATTACTTGGAGTTGATAATAATGTTGCAGCCTATTTGGGTTTTCTCCATATCTACCATCTGTAGGTCTTCTGCATGGTTGAGCATATACTGCTTTCCATGGTTCAGGCCCTAAAGCTCTGAGGAAGGTAGATGGGTGGAATGTTGCTGCCCCCACAGGGAAGTCATAAGGCTCTAAAGATACGCATCCCTTACTTGCCCAAAAAGACTTTAATTTAAATATAATTTCTTGAAAAGTCATAATTTAAAGATATCCATACAAATAAGTTCTATTATAAAACAAAGTTCAGAATTTGAATTATTAATATACTACTATATAAATCTCATATATTATTGAATTGTACAAACAATTTAACACAATTTTAGTCATATTTTACGCCTAGTGTTACTTGGCACATAATATGCATGCTTTAATAGCAATAATGAAATTAACGTAATACATATAGGAGCGAATAATGTCAGATATAATGAAAACAATAAAGGAGAATGACGTAAAATTTGTTGATTTACGTTTCACTGATACAAAAGGTAAGGAGCAACATGTAACGATTCCCGTTGGTGCTGTAGATGAATCTTTATTTGAAGACGGAAAAATGTTTGATGGTTCATCAATTGCTGGATGGAAAGCAATCAATGAATCGGACATGATTCTTAAGCCAGATGTAGATTCTGCAATCATGGACCCATTTTTTAGTGATGCCACTCTAACTGTTAGGTGTAATATCATTGAGCCAAGTACTGGAGAGGGATATAGTCGTGATCCAAGATCTATAGCAAATAGAGCTGAAAAATATCTAATTGATTCCGGTATTGCAGATACAGCATATTTTGGCCCAGAACCTGAATTTTTTATTTTCGATTCTGTGACATATGGAAATGAAATAGGTGAGTCTTTTTACAGAATTGAATCTGAAGAAGGATGCTTTAGTTCTGGCGAACCTTATGCTGAAGGTAATACTGGACATAGACCTGGTATTAAGGGTGGTTATTTTCCCGTTCCGCCAGTAGACTCATTTCAAGATATACGTTCTGCAATGTGTAACGTGCTTGAAGAAATGGGAATTGAAACTGAAGTTCATCATCACGAGGTTGCTACTGCTGGCCAATGTGAAATTGCAACAAAATTTAATACGATGGTTAAAAGAGCAGATCAAAACCAAGTTATGAAATACGTTATACATAACGTAGCTCACAATTATGGTAAAACGGCAACATTTATGCCTAAGCCAATAATAAATGACAATGGGAATGGTATGCATGTTCATATGTCTCTCTTTTCTAATGGTGAAAATTTGTTTCTTGGGAATGAATATGGAGGTTTATCACAATTAGCTCTATATTATATAGGTGGTGTTATTAAACATGCAAAAGCTATAAATGCTTTCTCAAATGCTGCCACAAATAGTTACAAAAGACTTGTTCCAGGATTTGAAGCACCAACAATCTTAACTTATTCAGCTAAGAATAGATCAGCAAGTATTAGGATTCCATATGTAGCAAATGAAAAAGGTAGAAGAATTGAGGTGCGTTTCCCAGATGCATGTGGAAATCCTTACCTAACATTTACGGCATTAATGATGGCAGGTTTAGACGGCATAAAAAATAAAATAGATCCAGGGCCAAATATGGATATTGATTTATTTGATGACCTAAGTCCAGAAGAAGAGGCTAAGATTCCTCATGTATGTTCTTCACTTGATGAAGCTCTTAGAGCGCTAGATTCAGATAGAGAATTTTTAAAAGCTGGTGGAGTTTTTGATGACGACACTATAGATGCATACATAGCTCTTAAAATGGAGGAAGTGCAAGCTTTTCAAGCTAACACTCATCCTTTAGAGTTTGAAATGTATTATAGCTTATAATATACCTCTGATTTATATTCACTAACGCCCTATTATAGGGCGTTTTTTATTTTTATTAATGCACATTTTTTGTGCATTTACTCTAAAACTGATTTATAATAATTATTTATTCAATTAAATATAGAAAATATATAAATTATAGAATGGATACATTTAACATATTAGATAATATTTCTACCTCCATAATAATTACCAACAAATTTATGGAAATAGTACATATAAATGCTTCAGGAGAAAGTTTTCTTCATAATAGTAAAGCTAATTTAGTGAAAACAAAAATTGAAGCTATCTTTGCGCATAAAAATAATATTATTGTAAATCAAGTTTATGATGCTATTGCACTAAATCAATCATCAGTATCTAGGGACGTTGAAATATCTTTAAAAAACAAAGTTAAACATCATATAGATTGTAATGTTCAAGCAATATATATCGATAACGAGAAATACGTGTTACTAGAAGTAAATCTAATTCAAAGGCAAAAGGACATAGAAAAAAATGCAAATTTTATTGATAGAGACAATACTACAAAAATGATAACCAGATCAATCGCACATGAAATTAAAAACCCTTTAGGCGGAATAAAAGGTGCTGCTCAACTTCTTGAAAGCGAATTAAGTATTGCGCAAAAAGACTATACAGATATTATTATTGGCGAAGTTGATAGATTAAGAAACTATATTGATAAAATGCTTGGGCCAAAAAATGAACCTTTTTTTGAGAGCATTAATATTCATTCAATCGTAAATAGGGTTATAAAAATTTTAGATACTAAAAAAGATAAAAAATCTTTTTTTCTTGTAAATTTTGATCCAAGTATACCAAACGTAAATATTGATAAAGATATGATCATCCAGTCACTATTAAATATAGTAAAAAATGCACAAGAAGCTACAACAAATAATGGTGTTGTTGAATTAAAAACAAGGATTGAAAGAAACTATACTATAAATTCTATAAAATATAAATTAGTTGTAGTTGTAAGTATTATTGATGACGGAATTGGCATTAGTGATGAAATTAAAAATAAGTTATTTTTGCCACTAGTTACTGATAAAGCTGAAGGCTCTGGTTTAGGATTATCTATATCCCAGAGATTAGTTTCACTAAATAAAGGAGTTATTGTATATACAGAAAATAAAGACAAGACTATTTTTAAAATTATTCTACCAATTGAGATCTATTAAAGATGAGCGATTCTATGAAAAAAATATTTGTTGTTGATGATGATAAATCAATTAGGTGGGTTTTAGAAAAAGCTCTTACCAAAAATAATTATAAGGTATTTGTTTATGATGACCCAAAAGCTATGATTTTAGATATAGAAAATTTTAAACCTGATGTAATAATTTCAGATATTAGAATGCCAGGAATGAGCGGTATAGATATGTTAGAAAAAATTAAAAGAGAATACCCAAAAATACCAATTATTATAATGACTGCTTTTTCTGATTTAGAAACTACGGTTAGTTCTTTAAAGAAAGGAGCTTATGATTATATTACTAAGCCTTTTGATATAAATGAAACTGTTAAGTTAGTAGAAAAGGCAAGTAATAATTTAAGACAAGCTTATTCTCAAGATAAAATTAAATACACAAAAGACGTTTCAAAAATTATTGGTATGTCTGAATCAATGCAAGTTATATATAAATCCATTGGTAAAATTGCAAAAACAGATGTTGGAGTTTTAATACTTGGTAAGACTGGTACAGGTAAAGAATTAATAGCAAAAGCTATACACGATAATAGCGATAGAAAAGATAATCCTTTTATTGCAATTAATACTGGAGCAATCCCAACAGAATTACTGGAATCAGAACTTTTTGGGCATGAAAAAGGTTCTTTTACTGGAGCTTATAGTCAAAGAATAGGTAGATTTGAGCAATCTACTGATGGGACCTTATTCTTAGATGAGATTGGTGATATGCCAATGGAAGTACAAACTAGATTACTAAGAGTACTTCAAGAAGGTGAATTTTTTAGAGTAGGAGGTTCTAAACCAATTAAAGTAAAGACCAGAGTTATTACTGCTACTCACAAAGATCTGAAGATGCTTGTCGCAAAAGATCTATTTAGAGAGGATCTTTTGCATAGAATTAATGCTATTAAAATTATATTACCTAGTCTAAAGGACAGAAGAAGTGACATATTGGATTTAACTAACCATTTTATCAATATATATTCTGAAGAATATAAAACTCCACAAAAGAACCTTACAGACGACGTAAAAAAAATTTTTCTAAAGTATGATTGGCCAGGTAATATTAGGGAATTACAAAATATATGTAAATATTTGACAATCATGTCTTCTGGTTCTGAAGTCACATTAGAAGATCTTCCTAAAGAATTACTCAATGAAGTAGATGAATTAGAAAATATAAAAAGTTGGGAAGATATTTTAGAATTATGGATTTTGAAAAGCTATAATAATAAATCAATAAATATTTCAAAAGATATTGATATCGCATATGAAAAAATATTAATTAAATCATCCCTAAAATTATCTAATGGAAATAAAACCGAAGCTGCAAAAATATTGGGCTGGGGAAGGAATACAATATCAAATAAAATTAAAAATAATTAAAGCTTAGTAATTTTTTATCATTTGCAATCTAATCCTATTATTTCTGATATATTTCTGTACCCATTCTTTTCAATTATATTACTAAGTTCTTTATTAATCTTATTTGCAACATATGGGCCTTCATATACTAGTGATGTGTATAGTTGTAATAAGGATGCTCCAGATTTAATTTTATCGAATGCACTCTTGCCATTATTTATGCCGCCAGCTCCTATAATTGGAATCTTATCTCCAAGTTTTTTATAAAATTTTTGAATAGCCATATTTGAATAATCATTTAATGGTAAACCTGATAAACCCCCACTCTCTTCTTTATATTTACTCAATAGTTTGCTTTTGTTTTTAATAGTAGTATTTGTTAATATTAACCCATCAATATTTTTTTCTAAAAATATAGAAGATAAATTATTTATTTCTACGTCACTTATATCAGGTGAAATTTTAAAAAAAATTGGAACTTTCGAGTTTTTCTCTTCTCTTATTTTTTTCACAGAATCTATTAATTTTATAATTTTACTTTCTTCGTGCTGCTCTCTTAAATTAGGAGTATTTGGTGATGATATATTAATTGTAATATAAGCTGCTAAATCAAAAAAATTGTTAAAACAAAGTAAATAATCATCTATAATTGTGGCGTTTTTTTTATTGGGGCCAATATTTATGCCGCAAATACCATTTGGCTTTTTGTTCTGAATTCTTTTTCTTATACTTTTCATACCATGATTTGGAAAACCAAGTCTATTGATAATAGCTTTATCTTCATACAATCTAAAAACTCGTGGTTTTAAATTTCCATCTTGTGGCTCTGGCGTTATTGTCCCAACTTCTGAAAATCCAAATCCTAATTTATGTATATTATTATAAATTTCTGCATTTTTATCAAAGCCAGCAGCAAGCCCTACTGGATTTTCAAATTTCATATTAAGTATTGTTTGATTAAGATTTTTATATTTTTTGTTTGAAGAAACACCGATTGATGCTAATGGAGACTTTATGAATTTAATTGCAATTTTGTGAGCTATTTCAGGATCAACTTTGTTTAAATAATATTTAAATAATTTATACAACATTTTATACGTGTAATTACGTCCTCATATTTATAAAATCAAACAAATTCTTTTGTTTGTTCTCTTACCAACAATTCATTGACAGCATCAGCAGGACTTATTTGACCATTTATTATATCAAATACTTTACTACATATAGGTAGATTTAATGAATGTTTTTTGATTAGTATATTGAGACCTTTGGAGGCGTATATGCCCTCTACTATATGCCCAATTTTTTTTTCCGCTTCTTTTATACTTAAACCTTTTGCAATCTCCAAACCAAAACTTCTATTTCTAGATAAATCATCGTTCGCAGTTAAAACAAGATCTCCTAAGCCACTTAAACCGTAAATAGTTCGATCATTACAATTCAACATCTCTCCAAGACTTTTTATTTCTAATATTCCTCTTGTTATTAATGCTGCTTTTGCATTTGGTCCAAGACCTAGGCCATCTGATATACCTACTGCGACTGATAAAATATTTTTCATAGCACCTCCTAATTGGCAACCAATTATGTCATTAGATGCATAAACTCTAAAAAACTTACTATGAAACATTTCTGTAAATACTTCTAATACGTTTTTATTACTGGAGGCTATTGTAACTGCTGTAGGTTTATTTTTTATAACCTCGGCTGCAAAAGATGGTCCAGATAGCACTGCTAAATTATTAGTTGAGGTAAAACTACTAAGTATTTGTGATGGGAATAAGCCTGTTTCTGCATCTATTCCTTTGCAAGCTAAAATAATTGGCCCTTCAAAGTTATTTTTTTTTATTATATTTCCAATTTCTTTTAGTGAGTTTACTGGTGTTGCTATTATTACTGGAGATTTATTTTGAAAAACTTCATCTATGTTATTAATTTTCGAAATATTCTGGCTATTGTTTTCTTTGTTCCTAGA
>Ga0233426_10000744_pt1 | contig 32788 bp, 29 predicted proteins | sample SI_118_April2016_6_FD_179875 | JGI IMG/M metagenome (GOLD analysis project Ga0233426, IMG submission 179875) | Seawater microbial communities from Saanich Inlet, British Columbia, Canada - SI_118_April2016_10_MG | ecosystem: Environmental > Aquatic > Marine > Inlet | place: Canada: British... | reverse complement strand
AAATCGATAGATAAATAAGACCAGGATTAGCTGCGGCAAGCGTTGGGTAATCTAAGCCGAATTGGGCCATGGTCCCGCCCTCAAAGTTTTCAACGAAAATATCGACCGTTGCAGCAAGCTTCTGAGCACAGGCTTGGGCTTTTGAGGCCTTGAGATTCAAACAAATACTGCGTTTGCCGGCATTTTGAGGTACAAACCCGCTCCCAATTCTATGAGACAACTGCTCTGGCGTTCCGCCCCAGGATCGTGTCATGTCGCCCGCTGGGGCTTCGACTTTGATAATCTCTGCGCCAAGCAGTCCGAGTTGATAGGTGCAGTATGGGCCAGCTAAAACATGGGTAAGATCCAGTACAACCAGTCCTTCAAGGGGTTTCATTTCAACAGCTCCGGGGTGATTCATTCCAGAAAATATAGGAAGCACTATAGCGTGGTTTTTCAGCTCAGTCTTGAGTTGGTGTGATACTCGCCGAGGGCGGGGGATCATTGATTTCAATGTTTTACTTTGCAGATCGAATCTTTTTAGCCTTTCTTAGAGTCGAGTGGTCTAATCGCCCAGATGCTGCTGCTTATTTTGGGAATCCCTCGAGGCTACGATATAGTGTCGATTCAAAAAAAGGTAACCCAAGCATGTCAGAGATGAGTTTAGATGAAGCGGTTTTGAGTCGTCGATCGGTCCGCGGATTTCTGCCTAAGCCCGTGCCAAAAGCCCTCATGCGTAAGGTCTTCGACCTCGCGCAATGGTCACCCTCAGGTACAAATGTACAGCCTTGGAAAATATGCGTGGCGTCCGGTGAGGTAAGGGATTCTCTTCGAGCGGAATTTCTACGTCGCGTCAGCGAAGGCGAGCCCTCCAGACAGGATCATAAAGACAAGGGCCGCCTTGGCGAGCCTTATAAGCAGCGCCGACGTGATTGTGCGCGAGTGCTTTACGAGGCAATGGGCATCGAGTGGGAAGACAAGGCGGGCCGCGGCAGTGCGAGTTTGCGTAATTTTGAACTGTTCGATGCGCCGCATGTCGCGTTTTTCTGCATGGAGGATATCTTTGGCGGACAATCGGCGGCGGACGTCGGTATGTATACTCAGACCTTGATGCTCGCAATGACCGCACATGGGCTGGCCTCCTGCGCCCAGGGCACAATGGGGCATTATCCCGATCTTGTGCGTGAAACCTTTGGCCTTGAAGACAATATGACCGTGCTGTATGGATTGAGCTTTGGCTATGAGGATACAACGATCCCGGCCAACACTGCGCGGACAACCCGCGCCGCGCTAAATGAAAGCGTGCAGTTTATGGGCGGCGAGATTGACTATGCCTCAAACTAGAGGCTGCGGGCCGATTTGGCGTGCTGGCCAATGAGTTGCCGCATTAGCGCGTTTCAGTGCCCGTTATCCTGTTGGGTGTTGGTGCGCCTGACATGAGTGGGTTTTCACGCAGAACGATCCGCTTCGCAGTCTCGATTGTTTTGCTGTCGCTCTTTGGTTGCCGTACAGTTTTACCCGGCGGTGTTTCGTCGTCCGATGATACAGGTTCGTTGAACGACACGGGCATGGTGGCCTGTCAGTTTGCTGCCGCGCATCACCCGAAGGTCGCTCATCAAAAAGTGGACCGAACACGGGGTGATGCCTCCGCGACGGCTCGACGACATCAACAGGCCGCCGCCCAAGACTGTAATCGGCTGCTAACAAGCCCCGAATAAGCGCCATTGAAAGCCGTTTTAACCGGGCGGCGGGGCTCTGACTAATCGAGACTCGGCGCGTCAAACTCCGCGACGGCTCTGGCGGCTTCCTCGATTGCGGTATGGGTATAGGCACTGGCACCCGCATCGGCATTGGCAAAGGTAATGTTGCCAAAACGTTGGCGCGCAATTTCATGGGGCGCTTCGCCCTTCGGCCAATCTTCATCCCATAAATCCAGATACTCGTGTGAATAACCGTGTGGCCACCGATTGACAGTGATGGCCAGGATATCCCGTTTAGCGCTGAACCCTGCAGGGCCCAAGAGGTCTTGGAGTACGCTGCGAACCTCGCGTTCGTAATCTTCGAGCGTTAGGTTGAGCATTCTTGTTCGGGAAGCACGGAGCTTATCCCAGAAGTTTTCAATGCCATCTGGCGGCGATAGACTGCCCCAAAACGTGACAGGAACTGGGCCCGGATCATCGCTGGCCTGGGCGTAGCCACCGGTCTCGACCCCGTTCATGAGAAAGAGCGCTGAATGCAGGCGACCCGGGCAGGCGGCACCATCGATGCCAAGCTGGGTAAAAGGCGCGCGGGAACGAATGAGCACGTTGGTTAGGAGTAAGGGGTATTTGACCTGGTAGCGCTGGGCGGCTTTTTGAGCGGCGGGCAGCGTTGGGCAAATATAGGGGATGACCGAGTGATAGCAGGCCATCACGCATTGTTTCGCCGTCAGCGCAAAAGCTTTACCACCAAACAGGTAGGTGACACGCACGGCGCCTTCCTGATGCTCAACATCAATAACCGTGCTTTGAAGGCGAATCTGTACCGCATTCTGGGGGCGATCGAGTTGTGAATAATCAAAGTCAGTGGTTGCGATCGTGTCGGCTGTCACGCCCGGCGCAATACTCGGGATGAGCCGTTGCACCAAGAGCCTGGCGATGCTGGCATTGCCGTCTGGAAAGATTCCGACGGGATAGTCCCAATCCGATTCCGCGGCGGCTTCGCCGATTAAATTCAATCCGGGCAGGCCGTCATCGAGGGCCTCGGCAACCGATAGGCACTCGGTCTCAAGACCCCAGGAGCCGTGGCAAGCCGTCTTGAACAGTTGCCGCGCCTCCGAGCCAAGGCCACCTTTTGATTCCAGAAAATCGAAATAGCCGGTGGTGTGTAAATAATCCCCTCGCTCGGCGCTGGATAAGTCGGCTAAGACATCGGTCTGACGTTGATAAAAGGCTCGTAACTGGGTTTTTGCCGTTGTGCTGATTGGAAATTGGTCGAGATAAGGCAACGGTGAGGTGGAAGGTGGTCCTTTTAGCGAACAACCCGTGACTAATTGGTTGACGCCATAGGTTTCAGCATCGAACCAAATCGCCTGGCCCTTTGCACCATTTCGACCATAGTTGAAGTCGGTTTGCTGACGTAGCTTGGGGATATTGATCCCGAGTGTCTGCATTAGCGCTGAAACCGTTTCGCTAAATTGCCAGTATTCCAGATTATGGGTGCCGCCGATCGCAAGCTGCAAGCGGCCGCCCTGGTGAAACTCATTACGCTTAGCGTGACCACCGAAGTCATCGTGATTGTCCAGGATTAGAATTTTTCGGTCTGGTCCAAAACGTTTCTGATAGTAGTAGGCCGCAGCGAGGCCTGAAATCCCGGCGCCGACAATCACGAGATCAAAGGATTCATCTAAAGGTTGTGGTTTTGGATGAGGCAGACCATCTCGAGCGTAGGCATGTGCGCCTTCAAAGGATCCTGGATGGGACCCGCGCAGACCGGTTCGCGTTGGCGGGTAAGATTTGTGATCAGCGCCGAGCGTTGTTGCGGCCGCCGCTGAAGGCGTGATCCCAAGCCCTAAACTGATGAGGCCGGCGTCCTGTAGTAAATCGCGGCGGGTTATCTTGGTTGTCATGCCAAGATCAAAATCGGAGTATTTCAACGAGCGCGCTCCAAGGCAAACAGTACCGATCAATCCTACAAGGGTTGAATTAGATGCGCTATGGCGCCGGATTGGTCTGGTTGCCTAAACGCTGTATTTAAGTTCGGCTGTGGTCGCCCTAGGTCGCCCTAGGTCGCCTCAAGCGAATTCGTGAGTTCGCGGGCGTATTCCGGGAGCAGCTGGGATGCTGATTTTGGGGGAAGAATCGCCTGTGAGGGCGCCTTGAGAGCGCCGCCTTAAAAGCAAGCGGGGCTTGCTCAGTTGCCCCGCCGCCAAGTCATGTTATGCCCTCGCCACGGCCGATTATTCAGCGTGCATCGAGCGGTTCTGGTCTTTAATCGAGTTCCCAAACTTTGGCTTGGAACGATTTCGCTCGCAGATCAACGGTTGAAATATGCAAGATTCGGGTTGGGGAATCGTCGTCGAAGCCATAAACCTTGAGCTCAGTTCCGTTCCTGGACCAAAGGCCGAGCGTCATGCTTTTTTGAAGTGCCCCAGTGTCGTCAATGGCTTGGACGGTGCCTGTGAAATAGCCTTTTGAGTTGGCGTCATTGGTACTGACCATATTATGGGTTGCGTGGACAAGGCCATATTTCCCAGCCAAACCCTCGTAGGTGATGACCATGCCGCGCTCGCTCATGGAGATGTCGCTGATCGAGAGTTCGACTTCAATAAAATTGTCGAACCCGTGGTTGTCGGCTTGTGTCGTCACGCTGAAACAAAGTGCAGCGAGGGCCAATATTAAAATTCTGGTCATAATGGGGGTCTCTTAGTGTTTAAAAAAATAGTGATCGCAACGTGCGATCTTCTGTCTTTAAAGCGTTTTCTGAAAGCGAGTAAGCTGGGAGTGCGCCGCCTCAAATAAGGCGGCCTCCACAGCGAGTTTGCAGCACATTGTCATTGTGACGGCGGGTTACTCCGCGGCCCAGCGCTTCAGTTCAATCGCAACGTTTGTCGCTTCGAGCGTCCGTGTGCCTTTGACGCCTTTTTGATATCGCGCCATAGCGTTTGAGCTTTGCATTGCGTTAATGCCATCTAGCAATTGCGCCATGCTGCCTGCAACGAAGGAGATAAAGTGCGTGCCCTCAACGTTGCCTGAGGCGATGTTACGACCAAAATAGACGTTGCCTGGGAAGTCGTTCAGCGCTTCTGAATCCCACATCTGATTAAAGGCTTTCATAAAAGCGCTGCCGTCCGTGACCGATAGGGCGTAGATCATCGTGACCGGATTGGTTAGGTCACCGGGCGCTGTTTTAACCTTGGCGCGTTCAATGGCAAACAAGTTTTCCCATTCTGGGGTGGAGACTGCCGCAATGGCGCTCAGAAAGGTCATCCAATCGGCTGAGTTGGCATTCATCGCACGGGATTGGTCCATCGATGCAGTGGTTGGGTAAAAGACGTTCACACCGTGGGTGCCCGCGTAATCACCGTTTACAATGTTTTGCGACAGGACAACGGTGTTGGGTGTTTTGGAGCCGGTTGGGGAGGCACGGTATGCATCCATTGCGGCAACAAAGGCGGCCGGATCTTGGACCACAAAGCTGTAGCCTTGACCGTAAAATAGGGGGGCCTCGGCCGCCGCCACAAAATTAGAACAAAAGCTCAGCACAAGTGCGGCAAATAGGGTTTTAAGTTTCATTTAAGATTCCTTTCTTTTATTAACAAGATTTATTGGTTCTTGACGTTTTATTCTTTGGCACTAAGACGGCTCCTAGAGCGCGTCATAGTAAATGGCGGTACCAAGATTTTCGATTTCATCTTTGTTGGCGATCATCCATTCAGTGCTCGTAGCCCACCATTCAGACGACAGCATGGCATCGCTGAATTTTCCGTAAGCCTCATGGGAGTCGAACTCGATAGAATAGTAGGCGCGCTCAATATCACCGCCAGCGCTTGCGCGCCAAAGCTTTGGATTTTTTGCACCCATGCTTTCGTGCAGAGGCGCCGATTGCTTTGCGCCCACTTCCAGTATTTGCAGGCCGGCGACGCTGCCTTCCCAGGTTGTAACAGCCAAAATAGTCATGTGCTTCTCCTTGGTTAAGCACTCGATGTTAAGGGGCTTTAAGCGCTTGTGAAAGGATAGTTCGATTCCTGTTTTCGGGCTGCGATGAACCACCGCTTTGATGAGGCGGCTTTGAAAGACATTGGATCAAACCGGTCTTTTTTTTAATAGAACAGGCTTGAGTGGTGCGGGCATTGGCGCGGGAAGCGCGTGGCAATCTAAGTGGTTCTTGGGTTATGCCCTAAGCCGGTGCCTTTAAAGCCTTTCCTGAAATCGGCCTTCAAAGCGCGAGCCTGACTCGGTCCCGTCGCTGGGGTTTGAGTGCTCGAGGACGCCGCGCTTGACTGCAATAAAGCATTGTCACCGGCAAAACGTTAGCGTCTGTCGAGCCATCCGGGTTAGCATCTGCCGTTTTGGCGAAGGGGGTGGCCGGGTGAATTTGCGTTACTTCTTGATTATGACCGCTTTGGTTTGCGGGGTGCAGGCGGTTGCTCAGCCCCAGGCGTCTCGATTGTTTGAATCGGCACCAAGAGATGACACGGGCGCGTTTATGAACCCTGTTGGGGATTTATCGCAAGGCAGCCTTGGCGTACGGGTGCCGTTCATGTTGCGCCGGTTCGGGACCTATTTTCGAGGGGATGAGGGCGCGCCGCGTCTGATGCTGCCGAAAGACCAACCGATTGAAGTAGTGGACTCAACGCAGGCCACTGTGACTTGGGTTGGGCACGCGACGGTGCTAGTCCAAATGCCAGGTGTTACGTTCCTGACCGACCCAATCTGGTCCGATTGGCCGAGCCCGGTCCCGTTTATCGGGCCGCGGCGCTATGTGCCGCCCGGGATTGCGATTGAAGACCTGCCGCCCATTGATTTTGTTGTGATCTCGCACAATCACTATGACCACTTGGACCTGCCCACCTTGAGAGCACTGGCAGAGCGAGACGCTAAAACCCAGTTTCTGGTGCCACTGGGTAATGAGTCTTTGTTGCAGGATCAAGGGATCTCGCAGGTTCATGGGTTCGATTGGGGCGACGCCATGACGATCAATGGCAGTACGGTCTATTGCTTGCCCACGCAACATTGGAGTAAGCGGGGTTTAACCGATACCAATCGATCACTTTGGGCGTCCTGGGCCGTCATTGGCGCAAGCAAACGCTTTTATTTTGCTGGGGATACTGGGTACTTCAAGGGCTTCAAGGCCATTGGTGAAACGCTCGGGCCGTTTGATTTGGCGGCGATGCCGATCGGTGCGTACGAACCCACATTGATGATGCAGTCAACGCATATGAACCCCGAGGAAGCGGTTCAGGCCGCGATCGACGTGCAAGCAAACAAGGCGCTCGCCATCCATTTTGGGACGTTTGATTTATCGGATGAGCCGCTGAGTGAACCGCCAGAGCGATTTAAAGCCGCCGCTGTTGAAGCGCTGAGCGTTGAAGATGCTTGGGTGATTAAAATTGGTGAGCGCCGGGTATTTTAAATCCCTTCAACCTTGGGATAGGGATCGTCATCGAAAAAGGCTTGAACCCGCGGTGCTTCAGCCCGCTGAGCGGGCTGAAGGTCTTGATCGCGGTTAGGTGCCCGTCCAGTTTGGCGCACGTTTTTCTGCGAAGGCCGCAGGACCTTCCTTGGCATCGTTCGAACTAAAGACTTTTTTCTGAAGGGGAACCTGCATTTCCCAAAGTTTGTCCTCTTCGATTCCAGATGCGGCAGCCCGCACTAAAGCCTTGGAGGCGGCGACTGCAAGCGGCGCGTTTTCAGCGATGCGTTCCGCTAAAGCGACGGCTGTCTCCAGAAGGTCTTCGGGTTCGGTTAGCGCTGTCAGCATGCCAGCATTCATGGCTTCCTCGCCTGTGATAGGCTCGCCGGTTAATGCCATTTCCATCGCTTTTGCATAGCCGACGCGTGCGGGCAGTCGAAAGACTCCGCCAGCGGCTGCAAATAAGCCAACCTTTACTTCTCGAATGCCGATCTTGGCGGTTTTAGAGGCAACCAATAAATCGCACGTCAAAGCGACTTCGCAGCCGCCTGCGAGGGCAAAGCCGTTGATGGCGCCAATAAGAGGTTTGCTCGCGCCTTTGCGGACGAATTCGTTCAACGGGCCAATATCCTCACCCCGCGCAAAGGCTTTTAAATCCATACCGGCGCAAAAGGCTCGGCCACTACCTGTGATCACGCCGGCCGTCAGTGTGTCATCTGCATCCAGCTCCTGAATTGCGTTCCAAAGACCGTTCGATAGCGCGCCATTGATCGCGTTCATTGCATCGGGTCGGTTTAGGGTAATGATCATGACGCGGTTACGTCGCTCTACAAGAATCGCTTGTTCTTCACTCATCAAATTCGTCTCCGTTTAAAAATATTTTCTGGGTAGACGATAGCCTACTTAACGTCTGGGTAAAATAGCGCATCCTGGATGAATTTCCCTTAGTCAGGCTTCCGCCAACCCCTGTCCGAGACCTTGACCGTGATCCGCGCGAGTCGCCTCGGTCGAGCGGATTGATGAATAACAGTTAAGAACTGCGTTAAACTGCCGACGGCGGTTTGGTTTAAAGAGGGTGATCATCGCGACCGATGGTACTTGATTGCCTCTGTAACCTAGATGTCCTAGTAGGCCAGGGGAGGCCGCTAAGGTCGATCTGACGCGGCGGCTCCAAACCTATACTCGCGGGAGCCTTTTTGGAGAAATGTATTTGATTGATAATCTACCGCGTTCGGCAACGGTTATGGGCCGAACCAGCGCAAGATGTTATGTTTTGGCCAGAAATAATTTTGAGCGATTACAAATGAGCAGCTCGGGTTTAGCTCCTACGTCGATGGCCAAAATTGCGGCCGTCCTAGCTAGCTGTTTACGTTCCGTAAACCTAACAATTAATCAAATCGCTGAACAGCTAGGTTGATTTTAGGTGCGGTATCCGCTGGAATTGCGACGCAACCCTGTCTTGGCTCGTGCTGATCGGTTTAGTTCAATAAGATGGGTTCGTTGCAGAGCCGGTAACGTTTAGGGGCCGGCTGCCGGATTGCATCACGCACAGGTTGTATTTTCTTAATTTAACTGGAGGTCATTATCGAAATCCTAAGTACCATTCTCGGCATTCATCATGTGGGGCTCGCTGTCAGCGATATTGCCTTAGCTCGGCGCTTTTACGAGGATACTGCTTGCCTTGAGGTGCTTCCAGGACCAAGTGTTTGTCCTGCTCAGCCCATTCAGCCAGTTGAAAGTTTGGTGCTCAAAGCGCCGAATGGTTGTCTTGAATTAATGCAGTTTAAAGAAACGGCACCAATTGATGGGTTAGCGGTGATCGGGCCCGGTATTACCCATGCCTGCTTTCAAGCCCCCGCAGAAGAGGCGTTGTTTGAAAAGTTTATTCAGGCGCAGGCTAAGTCGGTCAGTATTGGAGAGCCGCCGATCGACTTAAACGGCCAGGGTGTGCGTTATGGCTACGCGCGAGATCCTGACGGCAGCATGTTCGAGGTCGAGGCGTTGGATGTCCCCCAGTTTGAGGGCCCTATTTGGCTTGCCCATATCGCGCTGGTGACACCAGATATCGATCAGGCGGTTGCGTTTTACGAAACTCTGCTCGGCGTTAAGCCCTATGGTCGGGTTAATAAGGTAATGGGTCCTCGGTTTGATGAAGTAACGGGGATTGAGGGCGTTCGAATTCGAGCCGCCTGGTTTAATACCGGTAACATGGTGTTGGAGTTTTGGCAGTTCATTCAACCAGAAACGCCCGCGCTGCCTGTAGATCGTGCGTTCTCTGATGCGGGATACAACACGTTCGCGCTGGAAGTTGGGGATCTTGATGCTGAGGTCGCGCGTTTAGCGGCCTCTAACCTTTTTCCAGTTGCGCCCATGACGATCGGTCAGGGCCTGAAGGAAATCTTTTTTAATGACCCGGATGGAAATGTATTTAGCTTGATAGAGACCAGTGAGGCGGCGGTGCTGCGGGTTGCTGATCTGAAACAAATCGATTGGCTGCCGTCTCCCGCGCGGCCGGTCATCAACAAGCCTTAGTCTGACAGGAAGTTCCTGAGTAGATCGTTAACCGCGTCTGGTACCTCCAGCATAGGCGAATGACCAACGTCCTTAAGACGATGGACCGTTAGGTTACTTGCGTATGCTGGCAAGTCGTCGATAAAGGATGCAACAAAGGTGTCATCAAGCTCACCCCAAATTAGCAATGCCGGGACTGTCGTTGCGGCGGTTTTAGACGGCCAGTAGTCTGCGTCAACTATCTCGGTCGCGATAGGGATATTGGCGCGGTACCAATTGATGCCGCCGTCGATCGCGCCAGGTTGCGCAAGGCCCTGTCTGAAGGTCTCGTCATGCTCTGTCGTGTAATGGGGTAGACCCCGAAACCGGGCGTAGGCCTGCTGCCAAAGGTTCTGAGCGCCATCCTCTGTCATCCAGGCGTGCACCTCGCCTGAGCGCATTGACCACATATAACGGGATCGGCTCCTTTGATCCGGGTTGGTGGCCAGCAGATGGATCAGTTGGTTGGCAGGGGGGGCATTGAGCGCCACAACCTTGTTCAGTCGATCTGGATACTGCTGAGCAAAGGCCCAGGCCAGTGCGCCGCCCCAGTCATGGCCAACGAGCGAAAATCGAGCCGAACCCGTTAAGTGATGTGCGAGCGCATCGACCTGCTCGACAAGGCTACTGAGTCGATACGGGTTTAGATCCTCAGGTTTTGATGACAGATTGACCCCAGGACCATCGATCGCAACAACGCGGTAGTGCTTTGCAAGGGCTCGCATTTGATGGTGAAACGAAAACCAAAAGAGCGGAAATCCATGGTAGAAAATAACGAGCGGACCGGAACCGGCTTCAACGTAATGCAGCCGAAGATCCTGGTGTCGAAAATAGCTGTGGGTGAATTCGGTCATTTTTTTTGTTGGGCGATCAGCTGGTCCCGTAACTTTTCTGGGTTCAGCGCTTTTGCTTTGTCGCGCTCGACCACCTCTGGCGGTACATACCAATGCAGTTTCTCGCCGATATAGGCAGCCCACACACACTCAGCGACGTCGTCTGCTGGCAGTGTTCTACCAGCGTCTTCTCGGTCGTGATTCAGCGCTGGGAGATTCCAAACGGGGCGCGATTCCCCGCGAACAAATCGAGCACCAGTCTGCCACAGTGGCGTATCAATGATGCCCGGTGAAACATCAGCGGCCCGGGCCCCAAAGCGGGCCAGCTCAACGCTCATGGCCTCGGTCAAGCCCTTTACGGCGACTTTGGTTGCGCTATAGGTTGCCATGCCTGGAGAGCCGAAATTGGCCGCCGAGGACGAAGTTGTGAAACACAAAGCGTTGGGTGTTTGCTTGAGCAGGTGAATCGAGGCGTGGATGCCATTGAGTACGCCAATCAAGTTCACGTTTACCGTCGCCAAAGTTTTCTCGAAGGGCACTTCGTCTAAAAATCCGAACACGGCGATGCCCGCGTTATTAAATAAAATGTCCAAGCGTTGGCCCGCTGCGGTCCCAAAATCGATCATTACTTGGTCGAATGCGGCCTTGTCGGTGACATCTAAAAAAGCCGTGAAGCAGTCGTTATCGAGATCCCCCTTCAAGACGTCGAGGCCAGCTTGGTCGACATCCGTTGCGCCGACAAACCAGCCGCGCGCATGAAATTGCAACGCCGTCGCGCGACCAATGCCGCTGGCGGCGCCTGTTATGAAAATTGTTTGTCGGGTCATGGGTTTGCTCTCTAAGCTTTGGAGAGCGCTATGCGAACACTTTTTGGATGAGGTAGCAAGTCACGCGCGTTCAAAGAAGCCAGCAGTGCGTGCTGTTCGAAGGCAATACCGAATCAAATAAAGGCTCTGAACTGCCCTCTATTGGAACGAGTTTAAAACTCTCAGACTTGCTGGCTGGAAGCTGAATCTCAGACTGCCGCATTCAACCCGCACGATGAGCGGTCGCGGAAGAAGCCCCCTGTAGCCCGAGGCTTAGGAAAGAACGTATTGTCGGTCTTTGGTCTCAGCGGAGCACCTTTTGAAAGACTGTTATACTTAGTGCCGACTTTGCGGCAAAGGCATGAGCCTCTTATTCGTAAGGCGTAATCAATCAAGAGGTAGATGGCGATGAGAATTTTTCTAGTGCTCGGTGTAATGAGTTTGTTGGCGGCCTGCGGTGAGGCCGAGCAAGCATCTGAAACCGCGCAAACTCCAGCTCTGGCGGGCAATAGCCAAGAAGCCTCGGTTTCGGAAGTCAATGTTTTGAGCTCTGAAGCCGTAGAGCTTCAATTTAAGGGTAGGCTGCCGGACACAACAGACCCTGATTGGAAATCAAACGTAGCCGAGCCAGCTATGGCACCGTTTGAAGTGGGACAGGCTTACTTCTGGGAACTCAAAACCAATCACGGCACCATGACCTTTAAACTGTTCCACAAGTCGGCGCCGAGACATGTTAATAGCACGGTTTTCTTAACACAGATTGGATTCTATGACGATGTCCTGTTTCATCGGGTCATTCCTGGCTTTATGGCCCAAGGCGGTGATCCAACTGGTACAGGTCGTGGTGGGCCAGGTTACAAATATGATGGCGAGTTTGCCGCTGGGCTGTCTCACACCAAGCCAGGCTTGCTGAGTATGGCAAACGCTGGACCCGGAACCGATGGCAGTCAGTTTTTCATCACCTTCACGGCAACCCCATTCTTGGATGGCAAACATACAATTTTTGGTGAAATGGTGGCCGGAGACGCGGTGCTTGAGGCTCTTGAAGCTCGCGGTAGCAGGCGAGGTACAACCTCCGAAGTGCTGAAGATTGTGAGCGCTAGGATTTTGGTGCAACCTATTTAGGGGGCGCTAGAAGAGGCGCGCCTAGCTGATCGATATGCCGCTTCGGACGCGATCTGGAGTCAGAGGGTAGGGTGCGAGAATCTTGGCTTCAGAAGAGTTCGCTTCTGGTCTTGTTTGACGGCTTGGTCAGTCAAGGGCGCGGAGCCCTCCAGGTCGCGCAACATTGGCTTTTCCTTCGTTTCTTGTTTCACTAGCACAAAGCCTTAGGAGCCCGATAACCATGACACCACCACTTTGGGCCTTAGCTGCGGGCTGCGTACCCGATGCCGCACCTTGGGACATTCCACGCATTGCAGCTGCGGCAGGATTCCGTTCCTCGGGTATGTGGGTGGATCCAAAGACCACTTGGGGGCGTGATGCCCTAGCGAAAACGCAGCAAGCCCTATCCGAGACGGGTATTGCGTTGGTTGATGTAGAGGTCGCCTGGCTCGAGAAGAACAATCGAGCGACCGATACCCAAAAATTAATTGTTGATGTGGGTTTGGCGCTGGGCGCTCGCAACCTTTTGGTTGTATCTAGGCACGAAGACTACAACGCTTCGATCGAACAGTTTCGGGACGTCTGTGATCGTGCGGGCAATGACCTGCGGGTTTGTTTGGAGTTTGGTGAGTTCACACAGATTAAATCGTTGCAGGCCGCGAACGCTTTTATCGACGCGGTGGATCATCCGTCTGCGGGAATTCTCATTGATCTGATGCACATCGCCCGGAGTAAGGAGCCGTTGCCCGATTTAACCGGATCGCGTTTTCCGTATCTGCAGGCCTGTGATTTTTTGCAGTCCTCGACATCGATGACGGGTCGGGATTATATCCAAGCGGCGGTCGATGATCGTTATTGCTTAGGGGAAGGCGAGGCAGACGCAACGCGAATGAGTCTTGTGCGTCACGCAAATATAGATGTTAGCCTTGAGATTCGGTCCCGCGCATTGCGCGAGGCGTTTCCGGATCCCATTCAAAGGGCACAAGCAATCTTTAGCCGCTGTGGTCTAGAATAAGCTGTCGAATCCGGCATTCACTTCCATTCGTCAAGTTGCTAGATTCACCAAGGTATCCATTCAAAAAAGGACGCCTTGTGACGAAACCGCTTTGGCAATATAGCGCCGTTGATTTGCAGCGCGGCATCACCGGTCGAGATTTTTCGGCTCGAGAAGTCGTCTCCTCGGTGACAGCACGAATGCAGGCTGAAAATCCGAGCCTGAATGCAGTGATCTTTGATTACACCGATCAAGCGCTGGCCCAAGCAGATTTAGTCGATGAGCGGCTCGCAAAAGGCGCTGCCCCCCGAATGCTAGAAGGCATTCCAGTCACGATTAAGGTCAATGTGGATTTGACCGGCACGCCTACAACCAATGGCCTCCCTGTGTTCGCGAACAACCTTGCGCCAGGCAACTCGCCGATCGTGCAGAACCTTCTCAACGAGGGGGCTATCATCATTGGGAAGACCAATACGCCAGAACTCTCAATGCGGGGTACAACGGATAACCCGCTTCATGGCCTAACGAAGAGCCCTTGGGATGGGCGGGCGTCGCCTGGCGGATCTTCAGGGGGTGCGGGAGCCGCGTGTGCTGCCGGATTTGGACCGATTCATCACGGCAATGATATTGCTGGGTCGCTGCGCTTTCCAGCGTCGTGTTGCGGCGTTGCGACGGTCAAGCCTGGCTTGGGCCGCGTGCCGGCCTTTAACCCGTCCGCGCCAGCTGAGCGCGGTTTGCTGTCGCAACTGATGTCAGTACAGGGCGCGATTGCGCGCGAAGTTAAAGATGTCCGATTGGCAACGCAAGTGATGGCGCAGTCTGATCCACGCGATCCTTGGTGGGCACCGGTGCCGTTTTTGGGTCCAAAACCGGACGGCCCGATACGAGTCGCCTTCACCAAGGCAGCACACGGTTACCCGATTCACCCTGAAATTCTTGCGCACCTAGACCTTGCGCAGGCCGCGCTGACCGCCGCGGGATACGAGGTCGAGGAAGTCCCGGTGCCCAGTATCACGCCTGCTGCCAAGGCTTGGTTTGATGTTGCGCTGCTCGAGATCAAGGAAGGCTTGGATCCGCTTGCGCGTGAGCATGGCAGTCAGACCATTCAGAATATCTTTGACTACTACTATCAAATGTCCGACACCGTCGATTACAAAGGGTACATGAAAGGGGTTGGCGATCGCAGCGGCATTATTCGGCCATGGAATGTGTTTTTGCAGGACTATCCGCTTGTTTTAACCCCGTTTTTAATGCGCTCGACTTACGATTACGACCACGATGAAACCTTTGAGGGCAGTAAAGACTTATTTGACTCGGCGATCTACAGCTACGGCATCAACTATATGGGACTGCCGGCCGGGGTTGTGCCAACTGGCCTGATCGAAGATCGGCCCTCGGCGGTTCAGATCGTTGGGCAACGGTTTCGGGAAGACCTGATACTCGATGCCCTAGAGGTTATAGAAGCGGCGGTAGGTGTGCTCAGCCCTCGGCTTTGGTGACTGTGTGCTGGTTGCCACTATAGAGCCGTTATTCACGGCGCGGCTGGTTGACGATGAGGGTAACTTCACTGATTCTAATGCGTTTTGACATTATCGAATGCTTGGTCAATTTGAGTTCAAGCGTGATATCAGTCTTTAAATCTGAAGGGCTGATCGATGTCCTCTTGTTTAGTGCCAAAGTCGTTTGGCTTTGGTTTGGCTTTCGTCATTGCTGTTGAGATCGGCGGGGGTAGTTCGGTAGGTTATCGCTGCGCCCAAATAGCCTTAGGCCTCTTTGAGGTCTCAGGGTGGGTTTCTATGTGCTAGATGTTCGCTAATGACCTCGCTGCCAAGCGTTGAGCCGTCATTGTTGCCCAATGTAATAGCAGGCCATTGGCCATCCTTGAACATAAACAATACGGTGGCGCCCTCGGGGCCTGCAACGAGTGGGCCGTAACCCCGGTTGGCTAAGCCAATTCGAATATCGCCGGCGACGTGCCAGGTTGCGCCGACCTTCTGCGTGCCCTCGAGAATGATTTCCGTATAGTCACAAGCGTGGGTGTGCGCTTCGGTATAGCAATTGGGCGGATAAAACACCTTAAAAACAGTTGGTGAAGCGGCATCTGTCGAGTCGCCAACGCGGTACATGCTGGTCACAATGCCCGACGGCAATTCGATTTTATCCAGGTCGTCCCAGTTGAATGCCAAATGGCCCTTCCTTTGAAGTTCACTGGCCAGGGCAGCATCTGTTTTCTTTGGCATTACAGCTCCAACGATGAGGGTCCATAGAGTTATACGAGTCCTTGCTCTCAAGTTCAAGACACAATCAATCACCTGCGAGCGTTTAAAAAAGACTGTCGTGATTCGTAACGCCTCGGGGAATTCACTCAGGTGCCTTGATTAATGCAACGACTAAACTGTTTTTTAGCTGCTGAGGTGCGTCTGACCAAACTTGAGGATCTCTTTTAAGACAGGTTGAAGAGAATGCCCCAATGGGGTTGGGCGATATTCGTACCGTACAGGCTTGGCTTGATATGGGAATTTTTCGAGCATGCCGATCAATACCAAGCGCTTCAGGCGCTCAGCCAAGAGGTTGGTTGGGATTTTTTCAGAACAATTCGCAAAATCGGCGAAGGTACGGCAATCGAAGAATAAGGCATCGCGCATAATCACCAAGGTCCATTTGTCACCAAACAGATCCAGGGTGCGTGCAATAGGGCAAGACGAGCGGAATGCTCGCATGGGCGGTCTCGGAGCCGCCGTGGCCTCTGTGCTCGTCTGATTGTCCCTTGTTTTTGGCATCGCGGGTGAACCTCCTTTTTATCGACGCCAGGCGCCGAGGTGAATTGCCAAAGCAATGATCAATGCGTAAACCATCATCGCAAAGGCGGCTGCGTAATAAATTCCCCTTAGGCCAAGGTCCAGCCCGCTCGCTAAAAACATGGCGCCAAGGCCGGCTAAGAGAACGCGTGAAATCGTTGCGACCACTGGCCATAACATAAAGCTTGCGCCTTGAGAGGCGAAGTACAGCGACATGCCAAGCCCTTGAAAAAAGAAGAACGGTCCCACTATCTGGATATAGTGTGTTGCGGAGGCCACGACGGCTGGATCGTTTGTAAACACGGTGATCCAGGCAGCAGGGAACAGCGCGAGTAAGATTCCCAGAACGCCAGCGATGCCACTGGCGCAGGCGCCACCGATCCACGCGATCCGTTCAGCACGGGCTGTGTCGCCAGCACCGATGCTCATGCCGACCAATGAGGTCATTGCAGCGCCAAAGCCAAAGACAAGCGGAATGATCAGAAACTCGACCCGAGAGCCGATGCCATACCCGGCAAGCGCGGCATCCCCAAAGGTGCCAACGAGCGCCGTGAGGATGAGCACGGTCGAAACAGTTAGCAGAGGAGATAGCGACGCGGGTAGGGCCACCTTTAAAATATCTTCGAAATTCGCTTTTGAAAAAACGAGTGCTGACAGCCTGAGTTTGACCAAACTAGAGCCATTACGAAGCTGCAAGAGTAAGAACCCGCTCACCACGGCACCCGATATAATTGCAGATACGGCTGCGCCGGTGATTCCGAGCTTGGGCAAGCCAAAGGCGCCAAGAATCAAACCGCCGGATAATGGAATTTGGAGCAGCGCGCCCAGCATCATTGCGGCGGCAGGTAACTGCATGTTGCCCATGCCTCGAAAAATAGCCGTGGTGATGCCCAAACTCCAAATTAAGATCCCGCCAGAGAGTAGGAGCAAAGTGTAAGCATAGGCTTGGGCAAGTGCGTCACCATTGCCACCCAGTAATCGTAAAAAACCCTGGCCGCCAAGGCCGAACAATAGGAGTAATGCGAGCGCGCCAGCAGCCCCAAGTGCCAGCGCGTGCCATACGAGTTGTTCTGCGCGATGGATATCACCGGCGCCAAGGGCTCGCGCGATGGCGGAGGCAACAGCGCCGCCCATTGCGCCGCCCGATAGGGTTTGGGTCAGCATGAGAAAAGGAAAGGCCAATGCAATCGCAGCCAGCGAGATCGAGCCCAGTTGGCCAATGAACCAGACTTCAGCAAGGCTGACGGATCCTTGGACCAAAAAAGCGAGGGTGCTGGGCGCTGCCATTCGCAGCAATAAGGGCAATGGTTTCGCTGTCAGTAGATGTTGGGTCTTTGGATCCATGAAGCGCTTATGTTTGAGAAGGTGCTTGAAGGCTACATACTTTAAAAAGTAAAGTCACTAAAATTATTGTAAGCAAGCGCCGTTCTCAACGCCGACCGAGGGTTAGGTTTATGTGGCAGAAAAAGTAGGGGCGTTTAACGTTTCAGCGCGGTCTTGTTTGAATACCGCGCGCCGCTGGAACACCGCATTAAAATCGCGTTTGGTGAGCTCTCTTCAGGGCGCATCGAAAAGACGGCGCCACGGTCGGCTTTGTTAGTCTCGCCGCTAGAACGAGGCCGCGTGTCCTGACGCAGCAGAATCTCCTGCGCCATGACAACGTTAAGTGGGCAATCATCCCCAGACGTCCTCGCCTGAGGTTTCAGCGGCAAATAGCCGATTTAAATCGTGGGTCAATGTTTTTTCGATCGTGAGTTGCATCATATGGCGATCTGGTGCGTCGAATTTTTCAATTTCTTTCACGAGGCGTTCCTCAGTTGGGGGCTCGCTGCCAGGCCGCATGCTCAGAAAAGACTGGGTAAATTCTCGCAGCAGGGCTGCATCTTTGGTGATCCGGACAGTCCCGCGTAGGGTGACCTGACGGCCAATGTTCCCAGGCTCCCAAATACAGAAGCAGGCTGACGGATTCCGTCGCCAAGCGTGGTATTTCGCTCGATTGGTCGTTGAGGTGATGGTGATCACACCATTGATGACGCGGTATAGCATGACCGCAGACGCGGGTTTGTGATCTTTGGTAACCCAGGAAACCACAGCATGAGTGGCCTCGTTAATGATCTTTTCGACCGAAGCATCACCGATCGTAAAGGGCTCGATGTTACGTCGGGTAAACCATTTTGGTCGTGTTGTGTCGTCGCTCAAGCGGTTGCTCCTTGGTGCCATATGTAGCGGAGGGCGTAGGTTAGCATGCGGTGCTGCGCAAAGGGTGCTGTAGCGTTTCAAAGAAAGACCGTATGATAGGGTTGATGGATAGCTCGATCATCATGCTGGGTGCTCCCATCGAAAATTGTTGCAGATCGTATCAAAAAAAGGGAGCGTCACGCCGCGGCGGCGCCTGCCGGTAGGCCGCTTTTGGAGACAACAACCAAGCCACTATCGATAGATTAGTGACGGCCCTCAATGAAAAGGCTCTGCTGTTATGGCGTTTAAGACGACCCGGCTCGATCGGTTTATTCATCGAAGCAGCGATTTTTCGATTGCCGATACGCGCTTGCTGATTGCGCAGAAGCGTATCGTCGTGGATGGATTGCCAGCCGAATCAGTTCAGCAGCGCGTGACGGCTTTTACTCAGGTCACGCTAGACGGCAGCAGGTTGAGCGATGCCAAGGCTGTTTACCTGATGCTGAATAAGCCCCAAGGGGTTGTCAGTGCAACGAAAGATCCTGAGCACGCGACGGTCATGGACCTTATTGAACATCCGATCAAGGATGCGCTTCATATCGTCGGCAGGCTCGACTTTAATACAACGGGCCTCATGCTTTTAACCAACGACGGCGCATGGTCCCGTAAGATTAGTTTGCCCGCAACAAAACTTCGCAAAACCTACGAGGTTACGTTGTCGAAGCCTTTGAATGAGTCTTACATCGAGGCTTTTCAGTCTGGGATTTACTTTGCTTACGAAGACTTAACGACCCAGCCAGCAGAACTTGAGATCATTTCACCGTTTACTGCCCGGCTTTCATTAGTTGAGGGGCGCTATCATCAAGTAAAACGAATGTTCGGTCATTTTCAAAACAAAGTGCTCGCCCTGCATCGGGTTTCAGTGGGGTTTCTAACCTTGGGGGGACTTGAACTAGGCCGCAACCGCTTGCTTACCAGCCGTGAATTAGAAGATGCCGGACTGGGTTGACCCGCCTGGAGGTGGTGCCTGCGGACCTAGCCGAATGTTCATTCGGTGGTTTACGCGGTGGCATCGAGTGACACTGCGGCCTATGGGCGTCAAACAAGGCACAACAGCGAACCTTGGGGAGGCGAGAATCGCTTTTGTGAACGAATGTTCGTTTTTCAGAAGGGATAGGCTTTTACTTGCGCCAAAATAGGGTAAGTTGGCCCTTTTATCGTAAGGCATCACAATCGATGGCTTGCATTACATTCACTGACGACAGCGGCCGCTCTTTATGGCGATTCATTGGTATCCTGGACATATGCACAAAGCCACCCGCGAGATGACTAAAATCTTGCCAGAGGTTGACCTTGTGATTGAGCTGCTGGACGCGCGTTTGCCCGCGAGTAGTCAAAACCCTGTGATTGCTGAGCTGGCGTTGAAGAAGCCTTGCATCAAAATCCTGAGCAAATCTGATCTGGCAGATCCCGAAACCACGACCGCTTGGCAAGACCATTTTGAGCAGGATGCATCGGTGAAAACGCTGCAAACTACGCTAGATCAGGGAGATAAAGCGCAAAAAGTAACGCGGTTATGCCATACCTTGGTGCCGGGTAAGGCGCTCGAAAATCTCAGGGTCGTGGCAATGGTGGCGGGTATTCCCAATGTTGGTAAATCAACGCTGATTAATGCGCTCGCTGGTCGTAAAGTAACGAAGACGGGCGATGAGCCTGCTATTACGAAGAGCCAGCAAAGAATAAAATTGGAAGAAGGCATCACATTGCTGGATACGCCCGGCATCCTTTGGCCAAAAATTGAAAACGAAAATAGCGGGTATCGTTTGGCAGCGGCCGGTGCGATTCGAGACACCGCCATGGGTATCGAGGATGTTGCATTTTATCTAGCCGACTATCTGATCAAGCACTATCCCGAAAACTTAAAAGATCGGTATGACCTCGTGTCTGTCCCGTCAACTGAAATAGAATTCATCGAACTCATGGGGGCACGGCGCGGTTGCCTGAGTTCTGGCGGGCGGGTTGATTTGGAAAAAGCCTCCGCGATTTTAGTCAACGAGTTCCGGGCTGGGATGCTCGGCCTGATCACGCTGGAAACGCCGGTCATGATTAAAGGCGAAGAGGTGATTGTTGCGCAATTAAAACAAGCCAAAATTGAACGCGACGAAGCCAGAAAGCGCAAGTTCCGGTCAGGACAGCGCGACGCCAAAGAAGAGTAGACAGTCTGGCCTAATGGCGGGACACAGTTCGGCGCCGATTGGTCGAACTTGTTGCAAGCGATCCTCATACAAGCCTTATCGAAATCACAACCTTAGCGGTCAATCGTGCTCGCCTGGATCGGCGTGCGCCAGCGGCAAGGTGGAATACGCATCGTAATCTTTTGCGGAGATGTTTAAGCATTCAGGCCCAAACGCTGGATTTCCGAGTCTAGTACTTAGCTGCTATGGTATTTCCGAGAGGGAGAACGTATTGATCAAACTAGGAGCAGCAATGAAAAAACTATTGATGTTAGTCGCGCTCTCGTCCCTTTTAGGGGCTTGCGCGCAGGAAGAGAACGAGGAAGTCGCGGCGACTGCCGTCGACGCGGCGGTTGCGGCCCCGGTCGCTGCATTACCACCCGCGACGCCTGATGGGTATTACGAGTATTTGTATTGTAAAAATGGCCCGAACTATAGTCAGGATGCCTTTTGGGCCATGGTAAAGGATTGGAATGGCGTTATCTCATCGTTAGAGGCGCAACCGACCGCCGCTTTTGGGTATGTCCCGAGAGGTTGGGAGAACGAAAACTTCGATGGGCTGTGGGTCATGCGTTGGGCGGATAAAACCGCAATGCAAGCGGGTTGGGCCGCGTATGCCGCAAATGATTCCCAATCGAAAATGGATGCGATGCATCCTGGCGTACTGACGTGTGGTGCTGTGCCCAGCACAGACCGATTTGGTTGGACCGCCTATGTCCCGCGCGATATCCCCGATGGGTTTGATCCAAGCAATTCACCCTACTATTTAACCAATGAACTTTGTGCGTTTAACGAAGGCAAATCGGCAGACGATATGCGCCGGGTGGTTAGGGATCAATTCCTCCCGGCGGTTGATGCGAGCATGGCGGCTAATCCCGACTCGACCTATTGGTTTCGAATAGAGCGAGCTGATTTTGTATCGGCGTCGGGCATCCAAGTTGATACGAATTGGGTCAATTTTTGGCAAACAGCCGAGGAGGGAGAAGCCTCCGCTAAAACCTTTGAGACTTCAGAGGCTGGCCAGTCGATTCGAAGCGCTTTTAATGAGGTTTCGAGCTGTCAGGATATTCAAGCCTGGGATGGTTGGTTACTCAGAGCGCCGGCTGCAGCGGCAGAATAAAGCGCTTAATTGGTAATGCAGTACAGAGGAGCAGGCCTTTTGGGCTTGCTCCTTTTTTTTGCGTGGGATCCAAGCGCTTGGTTCGAAAATCCTCCCAATTGGTGTTTGTCTTGGCTTTCGATTCGATACGGCGTCCTGCCAGAGCCATCAGACGCTCGGCGTGATCGATACGAAATACCCTAATCCTCGTAGGTATGAAAGAGAGGAGGAGTTTTGGCGAAAGAAACGATACATTTTACGGAGAGTGAGTTGTCTCGAATTGTGGAGATGGCTTGGGAGGACCGTACGCCCTTCGAGGCCCTCGAACAGAGCTTCTCACTGAACGAGGCGGCCGTTATTCGGGTGATGCGCAAGCAGATTAAGCCCAGTTCATTTCGGTTGTGGCGGCAACGCGTTACCAGTCGAAAGACGAAGCATTTAATGTTGCGTTCCCCGGACGTCTCCCGAGGTTATTGCGCCACGCAGTACAAGCAGCGATAGGTGTCACAAAAAACCAGAAAAGTGCGGCGATTAACCAACAAGACCCGTGGCGGATCATGTTCCGAGTTTTGGAGCCGGCTTTACCAACAATCAAAATGAACAAATGCGTCATCGACTTACCGGTCACAGCGGTAAGACGGTCTTTATTACAGTCGTTGCTAAATCTAGTTACTTCTAATGGAATGCAGGGGTTCTTTCCCAGCTAAGTTGACCGCGACTGCCTGAATTTGGTTTCGTAAATAGCGCTCAAAAAGGGGTTCCTGCTGCTCGGATAAAGTCGGTCGCATTGCGGCTTCGAAAGCACGCCAGTGGAACTTGTTGGCGCGTTTTATTTTCTTTTCGAGTCCAAAACCGCCCCGTTTGGTAATTTTGTGGACGTCGGCTTGGATAGCCCGCAAGGTGTTTCCTAACCCCTCTTGTAGTAGCGAGCGTTGTGCGGCAGTGAGTTTTAGCGCCACAAGATCTCGTACCACTGCCTCTGTCATCCATGCGGGCTGAACCGGCGCACTTGAGTCGGCCAAGGTTGGAGCGCTCAGGGTAAGGCCGAACAATCCGATAAGAAAGATCTGTTTTAGTTGGACCATTTTAAAACCTCTGTAAGAGGGAAGCCTCAAAGTTAGCAGTTGGACTTATGGTGTGCAACAAACCGAAGTATCGGATTTAAACGCTCCATCTTAAGGCTATGTTGCTTGCGGAGCTTAGGACGCCAAATTTTAAGGGTGATTCTCGTTGGAGATTTGAGACGCCAATCTAAACGCTTACCGGCAACTCGCAGTATGCGGCATAATACGAAGGCAGCTGGTAACGTTTAGAAGCGCTTAGCGGCGATAGATTTTGGCATCAATTGTGATTGTTACGCCGCAGTCTGGCGATCGATTGGTCCTTGAATCAGCTTCAAGGCCAGTACTGGATCAGAAAAGGACAGGTTCATGTTTTGGGTCGATGCGACAACAGACAAAAATAGACAGGGTTTAAGTCGGTGGAAGGTGTGATATGAAGGACAGCCCGGCCATTGCTTCGGCAAGACAGTGGCTAGAGACCGTTGTTGTAGGTCTCAAATTATGTCCCTTTGCCAATCGTGAGCTAGAGAACGGTCGGGTTCGCTTTGCCGTCACTGATGCCGAAACCGAGATTGAATTGCTGATGGCGCTGCGCTCGGAACTCAGGGTGTTGACCGATGATGCATCGGTTGAGACCACCTTGCTCATTCATCCTCAAATGCTGCTGGATTTCTACGATTTCAATGATTTTTTGCAGGTCGCCGATACGCTTTTAATCGACCTTGCCTTAGAGGGGGTTGTGCAAATTGCCAGTTTTCATCCGGAATATCAGTTTGAAGGCACTGCGCCCGATGATGTTCAGAATTACACGAATCGGTCGCCGAACCCGATGCTGCACTTGATTCGGGAGGACAGTCTTGCACGTGCGATTGCGGCGTACCCGGATGTTGCACATATTCCTGAGCGCAACGTGGCCTTAATGCAATCGATGGGCAGCCGCAAAGTGCGAGCGTTATTGGAAAAGTGCTCTTAAAAAAAACCGATTTTTTCCTGGCGTGAGGCGAATTTAATGTTTCAGCGCCTGCCCATGATTCTCAAGATTCGTAAGAAGAGATTGATAATGTCCATGTATAAAGCTGCTGCGCAATCGATGGCATTATCGACGGTCTTTGGGACCTGTTGGGCTCTTGCCCAATCCAGTCCGATGTATCCGCAAAAGACAGCAGCAACAATCCAGTCCATGATGTGAAAGCTTTTGCTCAGAAAGAAGGTTGCAAACAACTCAAAAGCAATCGTTAGTAAAAGCGCAACCATCAGCCCGCGTTGGATGCTGAAAAAGAAGGCGGGGTAGATGGTCCCTAATGCCATCATTAGAAGGGTAATAAACCCGGTGGTTTCCACAGCCCTCATAACGATATCTGGGTCATAAGGTGCGACTACGATATTGATGATGCAACCGAAGGGCACGACTACGAGGTTGTATCCAACGAAACTCACCCAAGGGTTTGAGGATGAGTTGAAAAGATAGATACCAGCGAAGCAGCAGGCGAAGTAGGCAATTATGAACGGCCAGAAGCCATATTCGAGTATTGTCTCTGGTGGAATGGATTGCACCATCTGCCAGTTCACCAAGAAACCCCAGCAAAGCGTCATGCCGATGATAAAATTAAAATAGTTCGCACTGATTTGGTCGGCATTGGTACCGCGGCGCGAAAATATTGCGGATCCCGACTTGAAACCGGACTGATCCTTGTCTGATGTTAGCGTCATTTTCCCTTCTCGGTCTATTTTTGAATCCGGCTCGGCGATGCTTTCAACTTGGCAAAGCTCGCGCGCCATGGCTCCGGAACACTTGAAAGTGGTTTTACATCACGCATTAGAAGTCTCCACAGTTATAGATGGATCGTCAAACGGTTCGGGACCAAAGGGCTTTGACGTCCAAGCGGTGCTTAATGCTTATTAACGTCGTAACAATTGAGCCAGACGCTTTGTTTTCGGAACGGTGTTAAGAGATTTTGAGCGTTGTCGATTAGGCCGCGACGGATTACAGGGCGGCGCCAAACTCAATCAAAATACCGTCGGGCCCCTCAATGAACATCACGACCGCAAGCTCGCCCACGTTATAGGGCTCGGTATGGATTGGTCCGCCGCGTGCGACGATCAGCGCGCGGGCTTCCCAGACATCATGGATAACCAGCTGCAATAGGCTCATTCCCATCATTTCATGCGGCATCCCAACGATCGCAGGTTGTGATGTGGGCACGTGCCAGAGATTTATGGTGCTTTGACCGAGGATATATTGATGGGGTTCGGCATGGTTTTGAATCAGCGACATGCCAAGCATTTGTTGCAGAAACTGACCGCTTGCTGCCAGGTCAGACACCCCGAACCCAAATTCCATTCGCACGATGTCTGGGTCTGTTGGCTCATCCGTTTCAAAGGCCAGTCCAATGTGATTTCCTTCAAAATCTTGAAGCGCGTAGCGCGTGCTATCTGAATTTCCGGGTAGCGCGCTGGGTGCAGGCAATCCATAGACTGCGAGTCTTGAAAATATTGATTGTCGCCGCGATTCCGGCAGGACAAATGTCAATGAGCGGATTCCTCTGGCAGCGTTTAGATCGCTGGCTGGGTGCTGACTGGTTTGATCTGTCACGATGAATTTCAGCTCCGTGGCGCCGCCATGGTAGCGCAACATGTATCGCCCGCCTGGTAGCTCGACATTTGGGATTCTTCGCAGCCCGATAATGTCGCCATAGAACCTTTCAGTTGCAGGGCCGTCAGATGCTGAAAAAACGAGATTGAGGTGGTCTTGGACTAGGCCCAAAGGCAGATCGGTTGGCTGGGTCATGTGGTAGCCTTTTCAACGGTTCATTATTGAAGGCGCAGTCTACAGGAAGTGAAAGCCCGAGGTAATAAGTGCTGGTACAAGCTGCCGACTTGCGGGTGGTTGATGCTGTTTTAACAGAGCGACTCTGTTGAGAATAGTGCGGGGTTACCAAGCGTGAGGATCCTGTTTGATTGGAGACGCGTTGCTTGATCGTTTTAGAAGCAATGATTTTAGAGTGGCAAAATCTTTTGGTAACCGGCATTTAAGGCTAATGGCACAGAGACGTGAGCCAAGACTCATCAAAGCAGCGCCGCTGGTACCAGATTAGCGACCTTGCCCTTAGAGGCCTGAAGCACCCCGTCGATACGCTCGGTGATCGTATACCGGCACCATTCGGAAAGTATTGTATGACCTAGGTAGGGCAGCCGTCTCAGTCGGTGAAGTTGGACGGCAACTGGGCTGATTAGCATAGATCGATGGCAATTCGTTATTGCTTGCCTATAGCTACTGCCCGGCATTCGGCTCTAAAACGGATCTATATGAGTCTGCTGCTCGAGTGACTTTCTGCAAAGAAAACTAATTTTTTTTGGCAATCTAGTACAATTTTGATCTCGGAAGTCTATAATCAGCGCCGGCGTAAGCGCAGCTCGAGATTTAGCCCATAAAAAACATTGAAAAATGTCGTGGTGCTTGCTGTGCTTGCTAAGTCGCTCATAGCGCTAACAAAGCGCACCTTGATTAAATTTGACTTAATAGGAGAGTCTAAGTTGATATCGAAAGCCAACCCCGTGGTAACAAAAGTAGCAGCAATGATTGCGCTACTCATAGCGGTAACATTCCTCACGACAGCTCAGGCGCAGGTCACCACTGCGATACGTGGCACCGTCGTTAACCAGCAAGATGAAGTGGTTGTCGACGCGAGTGTAAAAATTACGCATACCGAGTCTGGTACGGTTTCAATTGCATCATCGAACGAAAACGGTGTGTTTTCGGCACGTGGTATGCGCGTTGGCGGACCCTATTCTGTTGAGATTAGTGGCAGTGGATTCTCTGCGGTTCGGATTGACGATTTATATCTGGCCCTAGACCGCACCCTGAATCTGCCGGTGACCGTACAGGCTGAAACGACACTCGAGGAGATCGTCGTTACCGGGACCCGTAGATCTGTTGGGTACGAGAATAAAGGATTAGGGACCGATTTCGGTATCGAGGCTTTGGAAGAGGTTGCGTCGATCGATCGGGACATCACCGATGCAGCTGCACAAAATCCCTTTGCGATTGTTAATGTCCAGTCTGGTGGTGCAAAAGAGCTCACCATAGCGGGCGCAAATAATCGGTTTAACTCCCTCACCGTTGACGGTGTTGCACTTAATGATCGTTTCGGTTTGAACGCTAACGGCTATCCGACGCAACGGTCACCGATTTCTTACGATGCGATCGAGTCACTATCGATCCAGACCGCGCCCTTTGACGTGGAATACAATGGGTTTACTGGCGGAACAATTAACGCGGTTACCAAGTCAGGCACAAACGAATTCTTTGGTTCTGTCGCGTATTACTCAACCGATGACTCGCTGATTGGCGACAAAAACAAGGACCAAGATTTCAACTTCACCTTCGAAGAAGAAACAACGGTCGCAACGCTCGGCGGACCCATCATTCAAGATAAGTTGTTCTTCTTTGTCGCTTACGACAAATACGAAGAAATTGCGCCGCTGCAGAATGGCCCCCTGGGTTCGGGCGCCTTAAACATTCAGCAAGATATTACGCTCGATGACGTTGCAGAGGTCAGAGGCATTGTGTCCGATGTGTGGGGTTTCGATATTGGTGGCTTTAATAAGGCCCCCGCACAAGACGAGAAGATCCTCGCAAACATTGACTGGAACATCAATGATGCACACAGAGCCAAGTTCACCTACATCAGCACCGAGGGGAACACAATTCGTGAGCAAAATGGTAACAACTTCCTTGCCTCTGATAACCGTCTGGGCGCGTCATCAGCATGGTACGACCGGTCAGAGGAAGTGGAAACTTTTACCGGTCATCTGTTTAGTGACTGGACGCCTAATTTTTCGACGCAGCTGAAAATCGCGAGCACCGAGCAGGCAACGGGTCAGAATTCTCTCAACGGCGCTGAATTCCCCTCCTTTGCAGTGTTCCTCCGTGAGGTCGACGGCGATGAGAACTACCTCGTGATCGGACCAGACCGCTTTCGGCATGGCAACTCCTTGAACCAGGAGTTCTTCCAGGTGAAAGCGATTGCAGAGTATGTAACCGGAAACCATCTGATCAAGTTTGGCTTTGAGCGTGAAGAAGTGGATGTGAACAATCTGTTTGCTCAGAACTCAGAAGGCTCCTATGTTTTCGATAGTACCGATGACCTGCGAAACGCAACGGCATCGGGTCTGCTTTACGACAATGCGGTGACGAACAATGAAAATGATCTGCGGGCGATCTGGGGTTACGAGTCCAACTCGTTTTACATCCAAGACACGTGGGATATCGCAGACGATCTGACGCTTGATTTTGGTATCCGGTACGATCGTTATGGGAGCAACGGCTCAATCCGTGAGAACCAAAATTTTGTTGACAACTACGGCTACTCGAACGCAAATGACATCGACGGTCTAGACGTTGTGCTGCCTAGAGCGTCATTTGAGTGGAACGCGAGCGATGCGTTGACGGTTCGTGGCGGTATCGGTAAATTTTCGGGCGGTTCGCCCGGCGTTTGGATTTCAAACAGCTACTCTAATGACGGCGTGATTTCTGATGGTTCCAATGCCTTTGGCGTAGTCAACGTGCCGACCACGCCGGACGCGGCAACCGGTCAGTATATTCCAGCGGATGTTCTTACTGACTTAGCCACCAAGGCGCCAAATGGTTCTGTCAACGCTTTGGGTGATTCGTTCGAAATTCCGACAACGTTGAAGGCGAGCCTTGGTGCTGCGTATATTACTGAGAGCGACTGGTTGCTCTCGGTTGATGTCTTGTATAACGACTTGGAAAATGCCTCTTTTTGGTTTGACCAACGTTGTGCCGTACAGGCGGAAACGGCGCCCGATGGCCGGCCTATCTATGATTGCAGCGGCGGCAACCCAGAAGCCATCGTGATTGGTTCTACGGATCAGGGCAGCGGGCTGTTATATGCTTTTGCTGTAAGCAAAGATTGGGATACAACCTACGGCGCGATCGATATGTTCGCAAGCGTTACGCTTTCTGATGTAGAGGATATTGGGTACGGAACCTCTTCCACCGCGACCTCAAATTATTCTGATTTTGCGGCCTATGATCGTCAGCGGCCTCGCTCTGGGGTATCTAACTTCGAGACCGAGACAGCGATCAAATTCCGCCTGAATTGGTCAAAAGACTTGTTCAGTGGCTATGAGACTAAAGTGTCTCTCTTCGCAACCGGCCGGACGGGTCAGCCCTATAGCTACACCTTTAATGAAAACAATTCGTGTGTATTTGATGTAGGCGGCGGTCGGTGTGCGCGTGAGAGCCGGAACGATGATGCAGGCCACCTGCTTTACGTGCCATCTGGACCGAGTGATCCTTTGTTCGCAGCCACGTCTTTTGGTGGTGACCCGGTAGAACAGCAGGCGTTTTTCAACTACATCAATGGCTCAGAGTTGGCCCAGTATGCAGGCGGTATCGCTGCTCGAAACGGCGATACATCGAGGTGGTCTACCATTGTCGATTTGCGCATCAAGCAAGAACTGCCTGGGTTCTTGCCAGAGCATCGAGCCATGTTGTTCTTCGATATCGAGAATCTGGGCAACTTGCTCAACTCTGATTGGGGTCGGGTTGAGCGGACTCGCTATGAATATGAGCGTGATGTTGTCTCTGCGAGCATTGTTGACGGTCAGTACGAGTATTCCCGGTTGAATAGCACTCGCAGCATTGAGAACCTTGAAACCCTCAGCAGGTCGGTTTGGCAACTCCAGTTGGGTATCAAATACGACTTCTAAGATTAGGGTTGCACGAGTTGAGATCAAACTCAACGGTTAGACAAAAAAGGGAGCTTAGGCTCCCTTTTTTGTGGGGATTAAAGGGCAGTCGGGCGGTAGCCGGGATGTTTTTTGTTTCGGTAAACCGGGGTGGCCAAAAGTTGTTTGGTAACGCTCGATGAATTGATCCCATGTAAAACCGCGATGACCAGCGAGGGTCGGGGCCTTATTAATTTCCGGTATTTCGATCACCCGATGCCCGATGGCCAGGATAATCTGCCTAATTGTATTATTGAAATTCGTTGACGCAGAAGGCTTGATATAGCGTCTCATCCTATCGTCGTCGTTCTCGCGCTTGCTCGCCACTGAATGCGCGCGGTGGGTCGTTGATCCTCAGATCCTCAGATCCTCTGGACATGGACATGGTCATAGTCCTAAAAGATCTGTAAGGTTTCGGTCTTGAACAAGTTAGTGAGGATGCCAAATGACAAACCGGCCGGTTGTCGAATCTGACCGAATTGAAAGCCTAGATGTTTTAAGAGGCTTTAGTTTGCTTGGCATATTGCTGATGAATATTATCGGCTTTGGTTTTGTTGCGGCGGCCTACACCGTGCCCGGGCTGATGATCGAGGACGGCGCTGATGTATTTGCATGGGGCGTCATCGAGCTGTTTGCAGAAGGCTCTATGCGCGGTCTTTTTTCGATTCTTTTCGGTGCGGGTGTCATTCTGTTTCTTGGGAACAAGCGCGAGGGGCGCGGGTGGTTGCACGTGAAAAGAACCACCTGGCTGCTCTTGTTCGGATTGTTCAATGGTTATGTTCTATTGTGGACGGGTGACATTTTAGTAACCTACGCCCTGGCCGGATTTTTACTGTATTTCTTTCGAAACCTACAAGGCCGCACCTTGCTGCGCCTTGCCATCGGGCTCACGGTGCTGATTACGCTCTACAACGCCGGCAGCCATTTTGGATTAAAACACCTGCGCGCCAATGCCGAGACTGCCGCCGCACTGCAGTCCGTTGATCAACCCGTACCAGAAGATGTTGCCGCCTTAGCCCAGCAATGGGAGGGCTTCAAAAGTGAGTATGCTCCTACTAATACAATGATTGATCAGGAGCTGTTGGCGAGGAGCGGCTCCTTTGAAAGCGCATTTATGTGGACCGCGCACCACAATACGGTCATCTTAATGAGCTCGCTCTGGAGCTTTCTCCTGCCGGACGCGCTGGTCATGATGATCTTGGGTATGGCGCTGTATAAGCTTGGCGTGCTGCAAGGCCAGTGTACTCGTGAAGTTTACGCAAAAATGGCAGTTGCCGGTTTTGCTGTCGGGTTTGCGATTAATGGTTTCGAAGTTTGGTTCGCGATTCAAAGCCAGTTTGACTTGATCGATGCGTTTCTCAAACTAGCACCGACCTACCATCTTGGTCGAATGGCGGTAACCCTTGGTTGGATCGGTCTACTGATGTGGTTTATCAAAGGTGGGTGGCATAGCCTGCGCCTTGCCGCGGTCGGTCGAATGGCGCTGACCAACTATCTTATGCAGTCCTTGCTTTGCATGCTGGTGTTCACTGGCGCAGGCCTTGGATGGGTCGGGCAGTTGCAGCTCTGGCAAGTCTACGGCATTGTTTTACCCATTTGGCTGTTGCAACTGTGGTTATCGCCTTGGTGGCTAAAACGGTATTACTTTGGTCCGATCGAGTGGCTTTGGCGGGCGTTGACCTATGGGGCCATCCCAACGCTGCGGCGATTCAATGAGCCAACCAAGGCGCATTAGGTAGGTCGGCGCCAAATTGCCGATTGGTGCGTGGGGGTAGATGGGCGTCCACCGCAACTCTTTTTATATATAGGTCTGCTTAGACGTTTAATGTGACGTTGGCTCGCGTCAACTAATCAGCCGGAACACGCGCCGGGACCGCGCTCAACCCCGCTTGCAAAACAGGGCTGGGTTACTGTAATTGGTTCCTGATGAACAGGCAGCTTCGTTACTGGAACAGATAACCAACGATCGTCAACACAACGGTATAAGGCAGTGCCATGTATACCATTCGGCCATAGCCTAAGCGAATGATTGGTGCCAGCGCGGAAGTCAGAAGGAATAAGAAGGCAGCTTGGCCGTTGGGTGTTGCCACCGACGGAAGGTTGGTGCCGGTGTTAATGCTGACGGCTAAGGTTTCGAAATGAGCGCGGGTAATATCACCGGCGTCAAAGGCGTTTTTCACCTCATTAATGTAAACCGTTGCAACAAACACATTGTCAGAAATAGCAGACAAGATGCCATTTGCGAGGAAGAAGGCGCCTGGCTGTATATCCATCGGCAGGGTCAGTACCCAAGTGATGACCGGCGTAAACAAGTGCAAGTCATGGATCATGCCAACCACGACGAAAAATATGCAGAGCAGGGAAACAAATGGCAGGGACTCTTCGAAAGCATGACCAATACGGTGTTCTTCGTTAATGCCTGTCAGTCCAGTCACGACCACCAAAAGACAGAGCCCTATGAGGCCAACCTCCATCAGATGAAGTCCAAGTCCGATGATGAGCAAGACCCCACAAATGCCTTGTACCCAGAGTCCATAAACTTCTCTTGGGGTCCGCTTTGCATCCTCCTCGGCGACATAGGCGGTAAGAATATCCCGTACCACCGGGTCCAACTTTTTACCGTAACCAAACTTACCCGATAGCTCTAAGAGGACACAGGTCAAAAATCCAGCAATCACCGCCGGTATCGTCACATGCGCCATGACCTCGACAAATTGGATGAAGTTCCAGTCCATTTTCTGAGCGATTAATAGGTTTTGCGGCTCTCCAACCATGGTTGTGACGCCCCCAAGGGCGGTGCCCACGGCACCATGCATCACCAAGCTGCGAATGAAACTCCGAAAGTCCTCAAGCGTTTCTTCCCCCATTTCTTGAGAATCAGGGATATTGTCCTGATTGTAATCGGTGCCCTGGGTGGAATGGATCTTCTCGTAGACACCATATAGGGCCACAAAGACTGCGATGAGTACGGCTGTGACCGTGAGCGCATCTAAGAATGCCGATAAAAAAGCGGCCATGACCGAAAATAAGAGAGAGAGTGCCACTTTGTTATGCACACCAACGATGATCCTGGCAAAGACAAAACTCAACAGTGGCTTCATAAAATAAATAAAACTCACCATGAAAATCAGCAGCGCTATAACGGAGAGGTTCTGTTTAATTTCGTACCAAACTGTTTCTGGCGTGGTCAGACCAAGGGCCAGGATTGCAATCGCGATGAGTCCCCCGCTTTGTAGGGGGTAACATTTCAGCGCCATGGCGAGGGTCAAAATAAACATCGCGATGA
>Ga0233426_10000741_pt1 | contig 32834 bp, 26 predicted proteins | sample SI_118_April2016_6_FD_179875 | JGI IMG/M metagenome (GOLD analysis project Ga0233426, IMG submission 179875) | Seawater microbial communities from Saanich Inlet, British Columbia, Canada - SI_118_April2016_10_MG | ecosystem: Environmental > Aquatic > Marine > Inlet | place: Canada: British... | reverse complement strand
TAACGTAAGTGTAATAATATATGTTTTCATAATTTATATAGTTTTAAAGCTTAATCCCATGTAAAGCCAATTCCAAAATTAATTCCTGGTACAGCAGAATCAAAACCTACTTGCCAAGAAATTAATGAGCTTGTTTGTCGTAAGATTCCTAAATTAAGATTCATTTTTGAAACTCCTCCATTACGAACATAGCTTATGCTTCCATATTCACTACTATATTCGTCATAACTCATTTCTGTTGCACTACCTATTCCAATATTAAAAATCCATACGCTATTTCTATCCCCTGCTATACGTGTAGACAATCCTCCGTTAAAAACCGTATACCTTCCAGACGACAATACTTGATTTCCAGTCATTGTTTTATATAATGGCCCCGCCTCTATATAATCTCTTTCCCATGCAGGCCAATAATCACTATTTGCCATACTCCAGGTAAATTTATAATCGGCATACCATCCAAATCTTTCATGAGAAAAATGGTAATAATTTAAGCCCCATGGACAAGCAGGACTAAAAATATAACCTATTTGGTTTTTAGGGTGCATTGCTAATGATCTGTTGTGTTTATTTGTACGTTTAGTATTTTCCTTGCGTACTTTATCATCAGCTTTTTCTTTTAGTTTCCTTTCTTTATTTTCCATAGATTCAGTTGTAACCTTCTTTTCGGTTAATGGAACGTCTTGCCCATAGAAAAATGTTGGAATAATAAAGAAGATAAGTAGTAGTTTTTTCATTGTTTATTATAAACTGTAAAATCCTTAATTGTTACATATCGCAACTCTCTTGGTATTTCAAAAATCCATTTCCACATGTTATCAATATTGAGAGTCTCAAAAAACATTATTTCCTCTTTATGCATTACAATTACTAAGCGATACCCAGTACTTTTTTTCTCGCTATCAAACCAAATCTCTGGCTGATTTCCAAATTTATAAGGTTCACCTTCCTTGAAAACAGTATTTCTATCCCTATTTGCTTTTTTCTTTTCTTCTTCATGAGGGAAAAGCATATAAACCTCATCATCCCATAAAGCAAATATTGTTAGATATGTATCTTTAGTCGGAGTAAAGTTAAATCTTACAGCACACCCATCCTCAGGATTCTTAACATTCTTTACATGCTCATTATCATAAGAATAGACTGGCTCCAAGCCATCAATTATTGCCTTATAATTGTAATCTGCATCCGTCTCATACTTGATAACATTTGCATTAATCTTTACATAACAAACAGGAAGTCCTTCATCTGTATATGAATGTGATTTGTCAATAATACTATAACTTGTAACAGCTCCTTGCTTTTCAGAAAAGAATGTAGATGTTAGTGATTTTTCATAATCATTATTTTCTGTTCTTCTGTATAAGCTTGAATACGTTTTAACATGCTCTTTTATTCCAGCTCTTGATAAAGCTTTAATCTTAGCATGATTGATTGCCTCATCTTCAACTTCCTTTATACTTTGCTTTTTATTGCCAGTATAAGTATAGTCTACATTAACCGTAGTATCAGTTTGAGTAAATGCAATAGAAGAATAGAATAATAAGAATATTATTATTAAATAATTTCTCATAATTAAACCTTTATAATTCGGCCTCTAATATTTTTCGCATTTCACTTCTTCTGTAATCCTGATACATTGCATCATCTTTAGATATTTTATTTTCCATATCTTTAATTACTGCTTCTTTTGACATTTCAATAGCAACAAATCTTTGATAAACCCCTTCTTCTTTCATTCTAAGAACCTCTGAGCAAATTACTTTTACATCACCTAAATTAACTTCCCCGGAAAATCTAGTAATTCCTTCTTGTAGATTTGTGTAATTTACTATTCCATTATTAGTTCTTGTTTCAGCATGACGGTCAACAACGAATTTAACCTTCGTTTGAATATTTTCTACCATTAAGGCTTTAGCCTCAATAATAGCAGAGTATTCACTCGCTCCTAAATCAGGATGCTTGACACTTGCATGAGCTCTATAAAAGTTCTTATCGGATTGAGCTTTACAATACTCTTTTACAAGTTTGTCTTCTGATTTTACTTTACCAATCTTATCCGTACTTACACTATCACATGATACTAGTAAAAATAATATTGCTAATGCATTAATTGTAATTTTTTTCATTTTAATAATATTTAAATACGCTTACTCTTTTAGGTTTTCGGCTTCCCCTTAATAATTCGGCTAAGTTACTAAATATTAAACAAATATATAATATATAGAATGTGCGCGATACAACAACATAAGTAATTGATAAAAAAGTACATAAAATACTATTCAAAAAGGTAAACAATAATTAGTATTTATTATTCCTTATTACATCATCAGCATTCTTCTTCTGATATATTAAATACACCAATGCTAACACTCCGCCTACTAGCAATACATTTGTCAAATTCAAATTTGATTGAGGAACTAAGACTTGGTTAATTGGTGGACCAAATAGCTTATCAATTAATTCTTTTTCCATTTTATTATCTTTTAGTTATAATTCTAAATAAGTTATCTTCAACTCTATAAAAATAAAAGTCTCCAAATCGTAATCCAAATCTTTTATTTGTTGCATCTAACAGTTTTTGTTCATCAAACTTTTCAATATCAATTCCATATCTTTAATGGCTGAAACAGTACCATCTTGCAGATCTCCAACAATTATAACAGCTCTTAGATGATCAGCTTGTGAATAGCTGATAATTGGGATAGATAATAGTATGCATAATAGATATCTCATAATTTATACTTTTAATATTTTAGGTCTACCAACTGATATCTTTACAGCTCCTTGTGGAGAGTAGTACACATCATCCTTACTTTCTAAGAATTGCTCTGTTACTTCTCCATCAAAGTATTCAGTAATTACTTTTCTAAACCTTTTCTTGTGGTCACTTAAATCTAAACATAAAACATTACCAAATGTAATTTCAATTTCAAAGAATTTAGTAGTTTGTTCTTCCCAATATAGTATTGTGTCCATTTGGTAATCAAATTCATATACTTCTTTTCCTGAAAAGTACGTACAGGTCGTATCTTGAGAGTAAGCTTTAAAAAATAGAATTGAAAGGATTGAGCATAACATTAACTTTTTCATAATAAATAGTTTTAAGATTAATAAAAAAGTAAATGTTTGGTATAGGCGTAATTTTTGTGTTATTATTTATTACGCAAGAAACTAATAAAGAGTTTCAAATAAACGATCTGGTATAATTTGTATAGTGTTCTTCATTTAGTTACAATCTTTCTCATACCCACAAGAAGTTTCATCTCCAAGTTGACAAGCTTTTCTAAAATCAGGACAATAATCTCCAGTACCTAAAAGAGTTTTGCATAATGCTCTATTCCTGTAAGCTTTAGCATTATTTGGATTTAAACGAATATTGTCAGTAAAATCATTTAAAGCTTCCTGAAACCACTTTATTTTTTGATAGGCTTGACCTCTGGCAAAATACACAGCAGCATAATTTGGGTCTTTGTCAATTGCTGTAGTATAATTTTCAATTGCTGAGGAATAATGACCTTTAGTTGCAAAATCACGACCATTTTTATAATACGACTCAGCAGTCTTCACGTTTGTATTTACTACTCTTGTAGTATTGCTATTTTTTTCACAGTTATCTTTAACAACTCCACAGGCTTTATTATAGCCTAATTCACAAGCTTTCTTAAAGTCACTACAATAATCCATATTTAATTTACTTTTGGCGTACCCTCTTGAATGGTAATAATTATTTTTTTTAGGTTTTATTTTAATAGCCTCATTATAATCAGCAATAGCAGCTTGAAAATCCCCTATTTTCATATATGCATATCCTCTACGATAGTGAGCGATATGATTATTTGGATCAATGTTTAAAGCAATAAAATAGTTAGTAATAGCTAATTGGAATTCTCCTTTATCAGAATAATTGTTTGCTTTTTTAATATAATAGTTAGCAGAAGTTGTATTATTTGCAGCTGTAGAGCTTTTTGAAATAGAAACTTTCTTATCTTCAGCTTTCTTCTTCTTCTTCTTCTTCTCTTCCTCATATTCTGCTTCTAGTTCAGCTCTTAATTCATCTATTCCATCTTCAGTTAATTTCACTATATCATCAGAATTAGATATATCTGCAGACGAATCAACTACTATTGCAGCAGATGGATCATCCTTTTCTAATAAGCTATCAGGTTCAAAAGAAGAGAAATAGAAGAATCCCGTTACCATTAAAACTATAAAAGAAAATACAATAAGTTTAAAAGGATACTTTTTTTCAAGAGGATTAGTACCTATTTTATCTTGTTCAATTGCTTTTTTAAAAGATGTATTTTCTACATTGTCAGATTTGACCAAGACAGTATCACTTAAGACCTCATCAAATCCTTTTACAAATTCTTCACAACTCTGATATCTTTCACCTTTATCTTTTTTAACTGCTTTTTCTAATATCTTCAAAAGTCTATCACTTATTCCAGGATAAATATCTCTTGGATTAGGGAATGGCTTACTAACAATCTGTAACTGGGTGTCAAAAACATTAGAATTTGCATAAGGAACTTGCCCAACAGCCATTTGATATAAGGTAACTCCTAAGGAATAAGTATCTGTCCTTAAATCAACTTTCTCAGCCTGCACCTGCTCAGGGCTCATATAAGCTACAGTACCAACTTGTACTCCCGCATTTGTTAGCCCCTTATCGTCACACATCATTTTAGCAATTCCAAAATCAAGAACCTTTATTTTTCCATCTTTGGAAATTAAAATATTTGCTGGCTTAATATCTCTATGAACTAATCCTTTTTTATGAGCATAACCAATAGCTTCAAGTATTTGTTTAAACATTGGAATTAACTCAGCTTCATTAATAGGGCCACTCACTTTATTTATATGTTGATCTAACTCCATCCCATCAACATATTCCATAATTAAGCATAAGTAGCCCTCATGTTCAAAATATTCATTTAACCTTACAATATTAGGATGATCTAATGTAGCTAATAACTCAGCTTCTCTCCTAAATCTCTTAATAAATTCCTTATTTGAAACTAAATGTTTGTGCAATACTTTTATTGCTACTTTTCTTTTAATTAACTCATGCTCAGCCAAGTAAACAGCACCCATACCACCCGAACCAAGCTCCTTTAAAATTCTATAATTTGGTATATTTATCATTAAGATATATCTTTTTCATAATTTAATCCCTTAGGATTCAATCCATACTCATTTTCTCCTAAATCACTATTTGCAAAAAACATCCAAAGTCCATAGAATGGAATAATTTGAAACCATCCGCTATTACCAAGATCATGACATCTTTTAGCCCCTTGAGACCAAAAGAATACATAACCAGGAATCATAAATAAATAAAAAACACCTTCATCAAAGTTTCCAACTAAGAGTGCGACAACTAGCATCACATATAAATAAAGTAATATTATACTTAAACCATATTCAAGTCTTCTAATTCTACCACTAAATGAAAAAGGTTTATTAAACATACCTTGTGATGAAGTTGGTATTATTTTCTTAACATCTTCTTCCTTAGGCTTTTCTTCTATCGGATCTACAATAGTTTTATCTACACCAAAATCAATAACAGTTTTATCATACATATATGCACTCCAATCAACTAAACTATTACCTACTCTAATAACATCTAAAGAGTTTAACTTTTGTTTATCAACAATTTTAACACCATTTACAAAAGTCCCATTTGTGGAATTAAGGTCCACAATAAAATTTTCTTCACCAATAATCAATTCAGCATGAGCTCGTGAAATAGTAGGATCATCTGATATAACAATATCATTACTTGGTGTCTTCCCAATTGTAAATTTATTCATTATTTTCTGGTATTTCTTGATATTTCTTCTAACTTAACAACAGCAATAAGCGCTAAAGACAATAGCTCTTTCAATAGTGCAGTTATTAGAGGATAGAAATAACATATTGCAATATATGCAATACCTTGTTCAGCATTGTAAAATTCCTCTTCAATCAACAAATAGAAAAAGAATAAAACTGAAGCGGGCCAAAACAATATAATGATTGAATCATATAGTTGTTTAATATAGTACAAAACAATAAATTCTGTTTTTATATCTTGTTGTTTTGGTAAATTACTCACTGATTTTCTTACAACATTAACTGGCATTACGAATATCTTTATTATAATTAGATATAGACTAAGCCCTAATGCATGAAAATAACTATCCTCAGATACTGTTTCATTTGGATTATCATATTGTGTATAGTAGTTATTCTCTTCTTTACTCATATCTTCTAGTTTTTCATTATTAAAATATATTGCCCAATCTATTACAGTATTGCCTACTGTTAGTATATCTAGTTTATTTAGGATTCTCTCATCATAAACCCTATTACCATTTACATATGTGCCATTTGTTGAATTTGAATCTGAGATAAAAACATTCCCGTTATTATCCTGAAATAGAAATGCATGAGATCTTGACACTGTAGCATCAGTTGAGATTACAATATCATTTGATGATGATTTTCCAATTGTGAATTGTTTCATAATTATTTAATTTTACAACCAGGCAAATCTTCTAAAGGCACCCAAAATAAATAAGAGCCACCTATATCAAATCTTCTATTAATTAAAGGATCAGTATGCACATAAGATTCATCACAAAACTCTTTAGCAACCATTTCAAAATCTTTATAGAATCTTTTAAAGTCTTTCTTTTTCATACCTGTCAATTCATTCAGCTTCATTTTTTTCATCTTCTTATTTCCAAAATCAACTCCTAAAATAATATTCCAAATTTGGTTTAAAGATAAATTCTCTATAGTTTCAGTTGATGTATTCTGCCCAATAATACTCTTACATATATAAATAATATTATCCTGAAACACTTTTTTAAGCTCAGCAGAAGCGTAAACACCTTCAGTTAATTTTCTTAAGGATTTAACTAAATTATTTTTTTCACCCTCAGTAAGTAGTACAACAGGAACTTGAGCGTCTACTCCATTACCATAATAATCAATCGCTACATAAGCTTGTACAGTAAATTCAGTTTTTCTTAAATGATCTTTTGCTTCCTCCCTACTACATTTTAAAACATCCATCATATAAATAATCAAGCCCTCAGGAGGTTCAGAACCTGTAGGCCCTCCTGTCCTTACATAATTTTCAAGAATATTTATATTGTTAGAAATCGATAACATATATTCTTTTAAGGTATTCTCAATAGTGTTTTCTAATAGTTTTGGTGATGATGGCTCATTTCCTGAATAGACTAACAAACCAAACATATTTTCGTAATCAGGTTCATCACCCTTAATCATTTTTAATTTTATAGTATTATTATTTTTTGATTCAAGTTTAATTTTTAAATCAGAACCCTTTCCTTCTATCTTTTTATTTGCTACCTCAAAAATAACATCCATTACATCCTCATTAAAAGTATAAAATGAATTATCAGCTCCTGATTTAACTTGAAAAGAGATTAAATTTGTTTTATACTTTCCATAGAGATCGATAATATTATTTAAAGCATAGCCATTTTTATCGTCTATATGATTTCCACAATCACCAATCAAAACAATAATATTACTCTCATCAGCATTAAAACCTACTTCCTCAATTCCATTTATTAAACCATTAAATTGAGCCTCAGGCAAATCTTTATCTTTACTTTGACAAACAGTAGAATTGATTACTTTTTTAACTTTGTTAAAATCAGTTGTTAAAGGCTGTACATCATAAGCTGATTTACCATCAGCATAATCTCTATATACAACTACTCCTAGTTTTAAATTTGATTTAATAATTTTTTGATTATTATCAATCACTTTCTCCAAACTATTAGCGATAGATTTATAGTAAGGCCTCATACTAGCAGTAGCGTCTAAAACAAAAACTATATTTACATTTGATTGTAATCGTTGAGCTTCAGTTAATAATGCCTCATATATCTTATTCCCTTTATTATCTTTTGCAACAGAAATTACCTTTTTAATATTATGATCTATATTACTGATTACTGGCCTTCTCATCACGTTATTACGAGTAGGACCAACACTAAATTGAGCAATACTCTTTTTAGAATCACACAAGTTCTCTTCAACACATGTTGTAATCTCATTCTGTGTTATATAACCATTTAGTTTTGATGAAGAATACTCTTCAGTTGCTTCTTTAGAATGGGCATCTTCTAAAGCTACCCTAGTATCCCAATCTGTTTTATCAGCCACATTAATCCAACCATTTATTTTTGATTTGTTAGTTTCAAAAGAACCATCCAAGACATCACTACCTCCTAATAGAACTGAAGTGCCTGTTTCTTTAAAAACAAAAAGAGGTTGAAAAGATTTAGGAGTCCCTTTTTCATAACGATTTTTCCTGTTAGGACTTGTGTAATATCGTTTCTGAGTCTGTAAAACTCCACCAACATTTCTAGCCTCATCTATAGATGTAAGAATTACTGACTTTCTGGGAATAGACACTGTTCCTTTTTCAATATCTCCTTCAGTTTTTAACGAGTAAATTGAAAGAAGTAGATTCTTGGAGTGTATCCAGCCATAATCAATTTCATCTAAAACATCAACTAAGTGCAACCAACCTCCACTAGTATTCTTAACATAGAACCCCTGCATAAATGAAGCATTTTTATTATTAGTAGAATTACTATGATGATTAGAATAAAAACTATTATCATCTCGATCACTATAGACAATCCAATATCTCTGACTTCTAGATTTTAAATTATCTAAAGAGATAGTTTCAGATTCTATACTTTTAATAAATGATGTATTACATTGCTTATCAAAAACATCAGGAACAGTCTTAAAATCTTGCCCATAAACCAAGTTAGAAATTACTAACAATAATAAAATTCTCTTCATATATATTTTTTATAAAATTCTTCTCTTTTTAAATTTAATGATCCTAATAACAGAAAACTTTACATTGATTTGTAAATATTAATAAATGTAACAGCCATAGGATAAAATACATCTACAAACAGAGTAGCTTGTTCTTTGTTGCCATCAAAAAGATACTTTGTTGCAAAATCTAATATCTGTTTTTTATCAGCATTATAATATACCCAAACACACATTTGCAAGAAGTTATGTCTTTTATCAAATGTATCATGATGTTCAGCACCGGTCGTCAGTTCAACAAAACCTCTATTTTCATGATAATGCCTAATAAGGTCTCCAACCTTTTTATCATAATCATACTTCCAGGTTGTTCTATTCTTTTTAGGAACTTTCCTTTTAGGGTTTGCACAAGCTGTTCCTATCAGAATTTCTTCAGTTTTTCCGGCTGCTACAACTAGTTTGTCATAAAACAACACAACTAAGTTTTGCTCTGTTTCATCTAAATTCACAAAGACTCCACCAGCTGGAAAATGCACATTAACGGTTTCAGAACCAAAATTAGAAACCTCTACATTTATCACTTTATAGGTCCCTTTACTAGTTGCAGTAATGTCAATTTGAGAATCACTATTTAGCTCAAAGAAAGCCTTGTCTTCTTGTGCAGATACTCCAAAAGTAATTAATACTGAGAGTATGGTTAAAATAATTTTTATTTTCATAATATTAGTTAATTAGTAAATAAATTGTAGTTAATAATAAGATTGCAGATGCAATAATCGCAAAGGATTCGATAGTAGATTTCTTTTGTTTAATTAAAGTTACTGGAATAGGCTTATGATCATTTATAATAAACTGCCTTATGTACTTCTGATACCCTTCTCTTTGGATTGTCACCCTAACCCTTGATCCTGGAAGCCCTGTATAAGTTAATTCACTCCCTATACATCCTGCAGTATTTATAACAATAGAAGCATCACTAAGATTTGTAACTTTAACATCAATATTTTTAAATGAAACATGCCCTTCTCCAGTTTTAGATGGATCTTCTATTAACTGTTTTTTTAAATCACTTAAAGCTCTAATAAAACTACTGCATGAATCATACCTGTCATCAGGATTTTTATGTGTTGCTTTTTTAATAATATCATTCATTCTATCGCTAACATGAGCATAGACATCTTGAATATCTTTTAAGTTATCATTGAGTATCTTTGAATAAATAACACCAATTGCCATACCTTCATAAGGTGCTGAACCCGTTAACATCTGCCACAAAGTAACACCTAAACTATAAATATCAGATTTAATAGTAATTTGATTGTCATTCACATGTTCAGGGCTCATAAACATTGGAGTACCTCCTACACCCTCACCTATAACAGTTTTGAAACTATCACCACCATGATCTTTAGCTATTCCAAAATCTAATAATTTAACATCATCATTTTTGTCAATAATAATATTAGAAGGCTTTATATCTCTATGAACAATATTTTTATTATGAATATGTTGAATTCCTTCTAAAACTTGAATGATAATCTCTATAGCCCTTAATTCTTGTATAGGTCCACTTATCTTATTAATTAAATCATCTAAAGGATAACCTTCAACAAATTCCATTATAAGATGGAATCCATTCGTATCTACAATGTAGTCATATAAAGTAACAACAGATGGGTGGTTTAATTGAGATAATAATTTTGCTTCACCTACAAACCTCTCTTTCTGAGTATTATTAGTAATTAAATTACTGTGTAACGATTTTATAGCTACTTTTCTTCCAAGCCTCTTATCTTTAGCTAAATGAACAACACCTTGCGCGCCCTCACCTATCTTTTTTATAATCGAATAATTTTGAAATTCTGGCATAATTTTATAACGTAACTGAATCTTTATTTTTTAATGTTTTATAGATTGAAAGTATCATAACAACTATCATAAAAATTATAATGTAAATATCTAATTTCAATGTTCCTGCTAATGAAAAATTATCTACATAACTAGTATGAAATCTTTCAATCAATGATTCCATAGCATCTCTTTCTGTTGGAATGTCACCTAAAGCGCTAGGAATATCTTCTACAACTGTTTGCTGAATATCATTAAACCCTTCAACACCCCATCTAGAAAGAGTTAAATAGCTGAGAAATTCAACTAAAGGTGAGGATACTTTTGCAATTAATCCTGCAAGCATAATTTGAGGAATTAAAATTAAAGGGACAATTGTCATTGCTTTTTCAGTTGTATTGACTGAAGCCGAAAGGAGAAGCCCTAGAAAAGTAGCTGCTACTGAAATAAATGACATCCAAATAAAAGCATCAACAGCATTATTAATACTAACGCTGTTATTCCCATATCCTATCGACAAAATCAAAATAAATAAGAACGATTGAACAATTGCAAAAAAAGACAAGACAGTAATTTTTGACAATAAATAAGGAAAGATATCAAGATTAAACATTCTTTCTCTTTTATATATAGCCTGTTCACTTACTATTTCTCTAGCAGCATTTTGTGTGCCGAGCCATATTGCAGAAATTGCAATCATGAACAATACTCCACTCGAAATCTCATCAAAGATTAGACATATCAATATTGCAATTATTGGAGCTTGAATAAGCATTATTCCTGAATTTATCTTGTCATTTGTTTTAATCCTAAAATACCTCATTGTAAGCCAATAAAATTGAAGAAACAATGACGTGTTTGAATTTGTTTTTACGTTAAAATCTTGAGAAGTAGTTTGAGTTAATGGTCTAGGATTAAGATACCTTTTTATCCATTGACTTGCAGTGCTTCCAGAAATTTGAGCAAATACTGCAACTGCCGTTTCAACATTAAAGTACTGTTTATACTTTTTTGAATCACCATAATAAGTAATATTACCTCCTTCAGCCATAAATATAACTTCATCCATATAAACTAAATCCTCAGGCTTATGTGTTACCATGATTACAGTAGTTCCTTTATCAGATAATTTTTTTAAAATTCCTAAAAAATCCTCTACTGTTTGAGGGTCTAATGGTGATGTTGGCTCATCTAAGAAAAGAATTAAAGGATCTGTTAAAAGCTCTACCGCTATAGAAACTCTTTTTCTTTGCCCCCCACTGATTTCTGAAATTAAATTATGCTTTATATGAGAGATATTTAAATCTCTTAGAATCTGATTTATCTTAGCATCTATTTTTTTATCTGAGGGTTTATCTAATCTTATCTTTGCAGTATAATACATACATTCTTCAACAGTTAATTGTTGATGAACAATATCATCCTGAGGAACATACCCAATTTGGGTTTTTAAATAATCATAATTAGATAATAACTCTTGTCCAAACAAAAGAACTTTTCCTCTTGTTGCTGGAGTATCTCCATTTAAAGCTTTTAGTAATGTTGACTTCCCACACCCTGAAGGTCCCATTACAGCTAATAAAGATTTAGAAGGAACTGATAAGTCCATCTTCTTTAATGCCTTAACCCCATTCGAATATGTTTTTTCAATTCCAATGGCAGTAATTGCTAATTCTTCACTAAGGTCCTTTGCCTTACCTTTTAAAGAAAGCTGATGCCTTCCAATATAGATTTTATCGGTCAAAGATATTTTAGCAATAGCTTTTACTTTTTTACCATTTATAAAAGTGCCATTTCTTGATCCAAGGTCCTTAATAGCATAAGTTCCATCTCCTATTGCTCTTATTGTCGCATGATATCTACTTACAGTTTCACTATCAAGAATAATATCACAATCAGAATTTCTACCTATTGTGATTTGTCTTTTTCTTTTTAACTTCTCAAAAATATCAGTTTGAGTATTTGTTTCCTTTCTGTTATTAGCCTTTTCAACAACAATCAAAATTCCATTAACTCCAGCTAATTGAAGTTTATCTTTAGGTTTTAATAATTTATCTTCTCCTGCTACTAATTTAAAACCATTTAAAAAAGTTCCATTTGTACTTCCTAAGTCTGTAACATGTAGTGATCCTTCTGAATTATAAACTAATTGTAAATGATTTCGAGAAATTCTTTCATTTTCTAATTTTACATTAGCTTCTGAACCTTTACCAACAATTAAACTAAAATAATACCCCTTTTCAACAGCTACTTTCTTAAATAGACGGTTGTTATGATAGAAATATAATTTATAATCTAAATTACTCATGTAGTTTTATTTCTAGTGTTAATGGGTTATAATCAACTCTTCTTTTAATAACAAAAGGGATTTCTATATCATTATATTTAACTATTGAATTTACTTTAATATAAAAAGAGTTTGAACTATTCATTGTATTTGAGAAAAGTGCAGACCCCATACTTAATGTATTAACACTAACATCAGTAGAAAAGACATTTAAAGTATCTGCTAAAACAGTAAAACTATTATTAATACTAGTATTTCCTACAAGAGTAGAATATGAATCTGAGTTAAAAATATTAACATCAAGTTTTGTTATCTCATATGTAGTGTTAGTTTTATTTTCTAAATAAAATAGAACTTCTAATTTAATCTTCATTAAATCAATACTTTTAATCTTTACCTCTTTTATTTGAAGATCACCTTCATTAATCATTTCATCAGCAATAGGTAATACATAATCTGAAATATCTAATTTATAGTCAAATTCAAAATAAAAATCTCTATCCACATAAGGCACTTTAGTGGATCCAATCACATGTACTAAAATTGAATCATGAATATTTATATCTGAATTTAAACATTTCTTCTGTATTTTCAATACTGAAACAACTTCTGAAGTATCTTTTTTAGGAATAAATATCCCACCAGTAATCTCAGCATTACCAATATAAGATGTATCAATAAAGATATTAAACACAACATCTTTTGCCGAGAGAGTAAACCAATTAGGATTATAAATACTAAGGTTAGTACTTATAATTAACTCTTCATTATTATCGGCTACTAATTCAACCTTATCAACTGAAATGAGTTGTGGCTCTTCAACTGTTGAGCAAGCTCCTATAAAAAGGATACTGATAAAAAATAAGAAATAAGTTAAGGCTTTCATTAGTTTGAACACTTTTTATTATAATTAGATTCAAGATGACGCTCAACACAGCTAGCTCTATTTCTTGAATAAGGATGTGATCTGAAAAAATTCTCAGCTAAATTAAAATCATTTTCATTATCACTCATTCGTTTCCATAGTTTAATTGCATCACAATTTTTATACAAAGTAGGATACATAATATCCATACCAAACAAATCTGCTTCAGTCTCCTGTTTTTGATTAAAGCTAGTTGTAACCATACTCTCCATTGTTAGGGCTATCTGACCAAAAATACCCCAGTTATTAGCCATTTTTTGCTTTTTTAAAGCTAATGTAGAATGCCCTAATTCATTGTGCGATATTTCATGTGAAATAATAGAAGCAATTTCAGAATCTGTCTCACAAAATTCAAACATTCCTTTAAAAAACACAATATGTCCTCCTAATGTAAATACATTCATTATTGTATCATCAACAAAATGCATTTCATAGTCTACACCTCTTGGGTTCGCTAATCTTTTAACTAAATCTTTCATTATTCTATTCAGTTTAAAGTATTCGGCCCCACTATTTTTAAAAGTATATTTTTCTTTATAATGTTTAATTAATGCATCACCAGCTTCCTTTTCTTCTTGCAAAGTTACTTGCACATCATTCAAAACTGTATTTTGAGCATTTCTAGTAAACTCCCCAAACTTAAAAATTGCTACATTACTCCTCACATCACCTGATGAAGCTAAACAAGAAAAATTATATGTTACATCTGTTCTTTGCTTTTTAAATTTAATTATAGGTTCAGTTGAATTACTTTCTGATACTTCAGTAGTCTTTTCAACTCTATTTTTATTATTATATTTTTTCTTCTTAACCCTTTGGTCAGAGGCTACAGTTACCCCAAAAGCAACTACAACTATTCCTAAAATAATAAGGGTAATAAATGCGGATTTTTTATTCATTTTGATTTTATTTTTTGCTTTATTATTTTCTTTTAGTAATGATGACTTTAACGGTACACTTCTTTCTGTAGGTTGTTGATTTTTAAAATCAAAAACCTTAATAGAATTAACTAAATCAGATTGCATACAATTGAAATCACCTATAGTTATAACATCACCTTTAATTAGTTTAACTGGAGAAATGATTTTTTTTCCATTAACTAAGATTCCATTTTTTGATGATAAATCAATAATTATTAAATCTCCATTTTCATCAATAATTATTTGAGCATGTGATGATGAAACTGTTTCGTTAAAAACATAAATCTCATTAGAATTTTTATTTCTACCAATATGATAAACTGTTTCTCTCATTAGTTGTTTTTAAATAATTCTCCATTAATCTCTAAATAACCATCAATGAACTCATAAGAGTAATCAAAATCAGCTTGCATCAATCCGTATACAATCTTACCATTCCACCCAAAAATATCTTTAGAATAATAAAAGTTATTATTAAATGTTTGAGCCTTATTACCTGTAGTCATTTCTATACCAGGAGAACCTTCATCAAACTCAGTAGTTTTAGTTTGACTAATTGGTATATTAGTTAATACAATAAAACTAATTAACTCACTTGGCTCAATAATAACTGGATTTATTTCATGAGAAATATATCTATCTACAACAACAGAAGTAATATCTGACACACTTTTCCACTCTCTAGGTCTAGAATAATTCCATTTATCATATTCATTTGATTCAGTAGAAAACTCTAAATATGATTCTTTAGAGATCAACACTTTAGAGGAAACATTGATTTCGTTTTCTATATAAGTTTCTTGAATTAAACTCTTAATAGAAATTGATTTTCTATAGTTATTTTTCAGTAAAAAAGTATTCCCATAAAGTTCATCTAAATATCTTTTTGATTCTTCATTTTTTGGAAATGAGAACTTATCTAAATTTCTAAAAGTTAAAGTCTTTAAAAACACAGGTAAACTTTCATCATTAAAGCTTAACTCAAGTTTCTTTTTTCTACCATCAATTAACACAAAAGTTCCTTTTTTAATTATACCAGCTGAATCCTTTAGGAAAGTACCATCATCATTAAATGTATATGATAATTCAGAATTATTTTTAGAAGTCCACTCGTTTAATATTAATTGACTATCAGTATTAAAATACATATAAGCACCTCCAATTACTATTGAAGCTGCAATTGCATACCATATATATTTTTTCTTCTTTTTTCTTCTGTTTGGATCGTTTGTATTCTGTTCGTCACCATTATACAGATCATTAATATCATCTAAAGAATCAAGAAGATCTTGTTTATTTTCGTCAACAATTGTTTTGTATGCATCTTGCGCATCAACATCATCTAATAAATACTCTTTCCAATTTATTAAAGAGTTTCCAATCAATAGTATATCGTAGGTATTTAACTTAACTGATTCAGAGATTTTAATGCCATTTACAAATGTTCCGTTCATTGAATTTAAATCAGTAACAAAAACATTTGCTTCATCATCAATAAACATTTGCATATGTACTCGTGATACAGTAGTGTCTCCATTAATTACAATATCATTACTGCTTGCTTTTCCTATTTTAATTATTCTCATACCTTTTAGTTTATTTCCTCTAAGGCAGCCAAAAACTCATTACAATCCTTATATCTATTATGAGGGTACTTCTTAGTTGCTTTATCAATTATAAATTGCAGCCTGTTATCAGCAAAAGGATAAACATCTGCAATCCGTTTTAAAGGTTTATTTTTGATTGAATTAAATAACTCTTCTTGCGTTGATTTTTTTGAATACGGAGTGTCACCTGTAACCATTTGATGCAGTAGCACACCTAAAGCATAGATATCAGTTTGAGGTGATAGTTTAGCATTAATATCTAATTGCTCAGGTGCCATATACATAGGGCTTCCCATAATTTTTTCTCCTCTTTCTTCATCACTTCCTTGTGATATTCCATAATCAATTACTTTAACTTCACCCTGCTTGCTAATAAGAATATTTCCTGGCTTTATATCTAAATGCAAAACACCATCATAACCTTCAATAGCAATTCTTTTATTATGTGCATAACCAACAGCTGAAACTATATCTTTCATCATTGCTACTGTGACTTGAGTAGGAATAGGACCGGTTACATTAAAGATATACTCGTCTAAGGCTTGCCCTTCAATATATTCCATTACTAAATGAGCACCATTTTGTATTATTAAATTTTTTAATTTAACAATATTCGGATGTGATAACATCAAATACAGATTTGCCTCTATTCTAAATTTTACAAGCATTTCAGGGTTACTATCTGAAATACCAGCAAATAAAGTTTTAATAGCAACAGGCAAACCTGAATGAGTATCAATAGCAAGGTTTACAACACCTGTACCACCTCTACCTACTTCTTTAATGAATTGATATTGTGAACCTATCTTTGGAAACATTACACTTCTTTTTTATAAAGACTTATAGATCCATCTTTTTTCCACTCATCATTTTTAGAAATTTTTATTAGATTAATCATAATTCTTTTAGCCTCTTTTATGTCACATTCACATTCATTTTCAAGTGTATAGCCGTCAGAAAGAGCTTCATCTACTTGATTTCTAATCTTATCAATTTTGGAATTTATAGATTTAGCACTAAATTTATAATTATATAATATGATTTTCTCATTATCACCATCAAGAAATTCACCTGAAACATTATAATAATCTTGTAAATCTTTTGATAAGTCTAAATTAATATAATCTATTTTCCAATTTAACTTGTGTTTTTTCCAAAATTCGACTTCACTGTTTAATAAACTTTCTATTTTTTGTTCTGCTTTTTCTTTTTCTTTTGCTTTTTCTTTTTCTTCTTTAGCTAGTTTTTCTTTAGCTAGTTTTTCTTTGGCTAGTTTTTCTTTTTCTGCTTCTTCTTTAGCTAGTTTTTCTTTTTCTGCTTCTTCTTTAGCTAGTTTTTCTTTAGCTAGTTTTTCTTTTTCTGCTTCTTCTTTAGCTAGTTTTTCTTTAGCTAGTTTTTCTTTTTCTGCTTCTTCCGCTTTTCTATTTACATCTATTAATGATTCTGTTTCTCCATTAATTTTAACAGACTGTGATTTTGCCAAATCTGTTTTTAACACAAAAAGTATATCTCCAGCTTTAAGAGATTTTTTTGCTCTATTATATTTTCTTTTTTCATTAAAAGAATAAATTTCTCCTGATTCCTTAACTTTAATCTTTTGACATTCTGCACATGCTTCAAAACCTAAGTCTTCATATTTCAGGGTTAACTTGTGTGACAAATCTAAATATCCCATCTTTTCCTCACATACTTCTGAGATTGTATCAGATATTTCAATGGGATCTTTAAGTTTGTCATTTGATGATGTTTTAGTTGAATCTGAAATAACATCTTCAATACCCCCTCCATTATCCTGTTTTTCAGAATTAGATTGATTTATTAAAAAATTACCACCTACAGCTAATACAATCAATACAACTAAAGATAAAAGAATCTGTAGTTTTTTATCCATCTTTGGTTTAGTTGGTCCAGAAGGAATTTTCACTTCTTGAGTACCAGTATTTGTGTTAGGTACATTATTCTTATCTACAAACTTAGTTTTTGCAAAATCGGACTCAATAACCTCAATTAAATCAGCAGAAATATTATCATGTCCTCCAGCTTTCTTTGCTAGCTCAATCAACTCATCTACAGTAGCATCTAATTCAGAATATGCATTTATAGTAGTCAAAATCATTGTATCGTTAATTAATCCGCACAATCCATCTGAACATAACAAAAACTTATCACCAGATTTTGCTCTAATTGGCTGTGGAGCAACTTCTACATCTACTTCCATTGCAATTCCAAGTGCTCTAGTCAACTCATTCTTTCTTGGGTGAGTTTCCATTTCAGCATCTGTTAGTTGCCCAGCATCTACTAAAGTCTGTACAAAAGAATGATCCTTGGTTAATCTATAAAGTTTTTTATCAGTATTAATATAAACTCTACTGTCACCAACATGAGCAATATAGAACAAGCCCTCACTTTCAACCATTAGGGTAACAGTTGTACCCATACCCTTAAATTCGGGGTTTGACTCTGCATCACCAAATATCTGCATGTTAGCAAACTCAATAGCATCATTAAGAGCTATATTTGGTGTAGGATCTGGGGTATTCTTAAAGTATTCTTCAATACTTCTAATAGCTGTTTGTGAAGCTCTTGCACCACCGACATGCCCTCCCATACCATCACATACAATATATATATTTGAGTAAACTCCACTATTATTTATTATTGAGCCTATACTATCTTCATTAGCAGGTCTTACTAAACCAACATCAGTTTTAGAAATATGTATTAATTTCATTTATTTTATTTATTAAATATAAAAAGTAAAAGTAACATCAGCAATCTCAATGATATCACCATTTTTAAGTTCGGAATTCTTCAATTTATAACCATTAATAATCATTCCGTTTGTGCTGTTATTATCTACAACAGTATACTTATCATTTGAGAAAATAATTGAAAAATGATTCCTAGAAATGTTTGTATTAGGAATACAAATCTTATTAGTCTTTTCATCTCTCCCTACTGTTGTTAATGGAGTATTAATTTCATATTGAGCACTGTTGTTATCATCAGAATATTTTAAGATAGGAAATGCTCCTAGCCTTTTCATTTGGCTTATTAATTTCTTTTCTTCTGACTTTTTTAAAGCATTTTGTTGTAATAATTGTTCTGACTTTACTCTTTGTGATTCCTTGTTCTGCATTGCAAGAATTTCTTGTTTTTGTTTCAGAATTTCAGACTCTTGTTCCTTATCAATCTGTCTTTGTCTTTTTTTACTTTGCTCTAAAGCCAATTTAGTCTGCTTCTTTTTATCAATAAACAACCAAACAACATATACCAATATTAAAAGAAGTAAGAAACTTACACCTGAAGCTAAAAGTAAATTCTTCTGAAACTGAGCCATTATCCAATTTCCAGGAGCAGAATAGGTAAGTTTTATTTTATACTTTGAATCTACTTGCTTTATAGTAATTGTGTTTTCCTGCCCACCTTTAGTGTCATTTAGTGCATTTACACCTACCAGATATTGATTACCTGAAGCTCTTTGAACAGTATTTTCTAAAATATCAATAATTACCGACTCACTTTCTCTAACTTTTTCAGGATTACTTTTTCTAGATGTCCCAGCACTAGTTGATAATACTTTGCTTATTCCGTATGTTTCTTTAGATAAAGTAGGCTCAAGATATTGTTCATAATATGATCTATTGTACTTTATAGTATTTATTACAATATTTTTTGACCTTGCAATTTCCGTAATATCATTAGCGGTTAGTGTTGCATATTTATTCTTACGCTCTTCAGATAATAATAATATTGATTTAGGAAGTGAATTTTCCTCTTTAACTAATGATTCAATCCCTTCCTCTAAAGCTCCCATAATATCTGAAACTTTCTTATTTGTAAAGTCATTATAATTAATTTTATAAGCATCTATTTCATCAATTATCTCATTAACATCATCAGTATATTTAGAGGTTACATCATGTAAAATATTTGTTGTTCCGTCTCTTAATGAAAATGCTGCAACTTTTACTTTATCACCATTATTTACTATCTCATCAATTGAATTTTCAACTGCCTGGAAGAAAGTATTTACTTGTTCATACCTATCTTTATGATGAAGTGCCTCTATCAAAATCAATACACACTTATTTTCAGTTGAATAATCAACAGTATCTTCAACCAAATCAAAAGTTATTGAATCTACTTCAACTTTATCACCATCAATATTCTCAAAGAATTGAAAATCTTCTAAGCCTAATTCATCAGGATTGCGACTCTGTAATACAAACTCAATATAAGGGAATTCAGCATTATCTACTTGTCCATTAACTTGAATCTGAGCAAGAATATCGTTTCCAATAAACTGAAATATACAGAATAATAATAGTAACTTTTTCATTTTTCTAATTTTTAAATGCAGTTTTAAATAATAAATTTGTCTCTCCAACTCTAATTTCGTCACCATCATTAAGAGTAAATGGTTCTCTTGGAGTTAAATCCTCACCATTCAACAAAGTACCATTTGATGATAATTCATCTGTAATAATAAACTTATCCTTTTTACATAAAATAAGAGCATGCATACCAGACACTTGTCCATCTTGTATTGTTACATCATTTGACGAGTTTGAGCCTACTGTGTTTCTCCCTTCAATTACTCTGAAGTCCATTCCAAATTCTTCAATATCAAAAGAAACCAACCAACCTCTTAATTTTCTTCTTGAAACCTCTTTTTGATCTTTAGCTTCACCAAGAGGAGTATCACTACCTCCAATAATTGTTTTTGTTGCATCAAACGACTGCTGAGATGCAGAAGATGCTCCTGAAGAAGTTGATGATGGTGTTGGTTGTGGAGCTCCACCAAATACTTGTGTTTTTTGTGCATCCATACTAGCACTTGTTTTTTGGTTATCACCACCTCCTAAAACCTCAGTTTTAGCTCCTGACTCTGAAGCGCCTCCCTTAGGACAATATGGGCACTCATTCATTGCTTCTTTATAGAAATGTCCTTTACTACATTGATTAAATCCTTTCATTTTTGTTTTTTTTAATTAATAATTTATTTAATATTCTATTTCTAGTGGGCATCAAAGTTAGTATAATTATCTAAGATGACTTTTTTATACCAATTCATAATCCTTATTATTCTCTACCATAAATTAAATCTCCTGGTGTATTCCCTCTTAAATTCCACCATAATTTAAAGTAAATAGCTACTGAAGGCAGTACAATAAAAAATGCTGCTAATATGTATATAGGGTAACTTATATAACTAAGTGAAGAAGCATCACCTATTTTAAAATAATTAGCGACTAAGGGCACTATAACAGGACCAATTAATGCTGAAACTAAAAAGCTAATCACAAAGGAAATTGATATTAAAGCAATTGAAATAGCTGAATATATTAAGATGATATTATTGTTTGAGAGCCCAAAAGCTTTAAGAGTACCCAGATTCTTTTTATTTTTTGAAATATGAGAAACAATTAAATTTGTGATATATAGTACAATAGAAAATATACTAAAGAAAATTAATGCATAAGCAAGTAAATCAGCCAATTTGTTAAATAAATCAAAATTCTTTTTTGATTCAATAATCCTCATATCTATTTTTAATGTTTTCCCGTCATATAATGTTTCGGCTTTTAAAAAGTCATTAAAATCAGATATTCTATCTAGTTTATCCTTGTAAAACTCAAAAACAAAGAGCTCTTTATCAATTTCTTTATCCTCCTGGCTAAATATCCTTCTGTTTGCTAGATTAAAGTCAAAAACATTATAAGAATCATTAAATTCAGGTAAGTTATTTATAATTTGAGTTCTTTGAATTAGAGTCAAATTATCTAACTTAAACATTCCACCACCTTCATGTATGATATCATCATACTCAATTTCTTTAAAATCATTCTCAACTAAATATTTTTTTAAAGGAATATTATTAAACACATAATATTGTAAATAACTAGTTCTATTAGAATCTTGATACTCTAAAGATGTCCAGAAATCTGGGTCTTGTAAAGATTCAAATAACTTCTGACCTAATAATACATCAATATCATCAGGGAAAGATTTTACATAACCTTGAATTGGAACACTAAAATGAGTATGCTCACCATTTACAGATTTTCTAAGATTAAGAAAAGAGCTGTTTTTATCCTCAAATTTTAGCTTGTTTTTATTTGTAAGATAATCTAAACTAACAACACAACCCCAACCATCAAAATCAAAGTTATTGCTTGCAGCATTTTTATCTTCTTTTAAAATGAAGTCGTAAACAGGATCAAACTCACTTCCTCTTCTGACTTTTGCGTTTTTTGTGATATTTAAATCTAAATTTGTAAAATTTGCGTAATTATCATAAACTGGATAAGGTTCTTTAAATCCATAATAATCAAAGAATGTCGTGTCATATCCTTTATTGATTTGTCTTTCAATCCAATCGACTTTAACATCTTGATATTCTTCCAGGCTTTCTAATTCTTTCTTTTCTTTATCGTTTAGTGCATCCTCCTTTTTTTCTAAATGCCTCTTTCTCTTTCTTTTTTGTTTCTCATTTTTATAATGTATCTTTTCCATTTGTTTTAATGTGTAAGGATTTCCTGTAGGAATTTTTACATTAACAAAAGATACAAAAGGGTTATTCATCTTTTTATCTAAATAATTAATCGCTCCTTCTCCAAGGCCAATTGCCATCATAGAAAGAATAAGTATAGAAGATAAAACCAATAAATTACTATAGCTTTTACCTGCAATAGATTTGAATTCAGGTTTCGCAAATTTTTTAAAGAATTGTTTATTAAGCATTTGAGGTATTTTGTTTTATAATTTTTTCTTTAAAATATTCTATCAAGTTTGCATCATCAATTACTGGCGCTTTCATATTATCGTATGATATCTGATTACTCCAACCACCACCTAACTGCCTTACATAAGTATTTGCATCATTTATCAAACCATGATGATAATCCATTGGGTCTTTTTCTCCATCTAATTTACAAGGATTATTATTCTTTATTTTTTTTTCAATTTTATCTATATAAACAATCTTATCAGCATGCTGTATAGCTAACGATATATCATGACTTACAATAACTGAAGTTGCTCCCTTTTTCTTAATATCTTCAATAAGGTGTGTCATTAAATTATTAGCATTTGCCCAGTCCAGGTTACCAGTTGGCTCATCAGCAAACAAGATATTATAATTTGAAGCTATAGCCCTTACAAAGGCTAATCTTTGCCTTTGTCCTCCTGACATTTCAGATATCTTTTTACCCTTATATACTTTGCAATATTTTTTACCAAATAAATTTGTTTTTTGCACACCTCTATCTCCAAGTATCTCTTTATACTCTTTAGTAAATATTTTCTTAAAAATAGGTCGAACATTATTTTTAGCTTCAAATTCAGGAGTTCCTTGCAACATAGGGGTTAACAACACATTATCTTCAGCATTAAGATTAGGAAACAGATTTGTACTTTGAAAAATAAAACTTAAGTGTTCCTTTCTAAATTCAGCTAAATAACTTTCTTTATGCTCCCAAATATTTATCATATTTTCAACAGCTTTATTGCTGTGAAAATTAAACTTAGTGTTTGGGTTTGCATGTATAGTGTTGTTCATAAGCCCTAAGGTTTCAAGTATAGTACTTTTACCAACCCCTGAAGCTCCTAAAAAGAACACCACTTCTCCTTTCTTTATTTGTAAATCATCAACTAATAGAACTGCATTTGCACCAGTTTTATATTTACATTCTAAATTTTTTATATCAAATACCATATTTATATTAATTTGTTCCTGGTAAATCTTCTAAAGGGATCCAGTAGAAGTATGAACCAAACAATGAGAACCTTCTACTTTTAAATAAATTAGAATGCTCATAACCTTTGTCACAGAAATCTTTTGCTTTTACCTCAAATTTATCATAGAATCTGTCAAAATCATGTTTATTCACTTCTAAAATATCATTTAATTTTACATCTTTTAATCTCTCATCTTCAAAATCTATTCCTATTATAATTTTCCACACTTCTTGCATAGAAAACTTCTCAATTGTTTCAGTTGATGTTTTAGGCCCTAAAATACTTTTACAAACTCTAATTAAATTTTCCTTCAAACATTTTTTCTTTTCGGACCTAGTAATGCAATTACCAGATGTTAAAGTTCGTAAAGACTTAACTAAAGTAATTTTCTCATTTTCTGTTAAAAATACCACAGGAACCTGAGCATCTACTCCATTACCATGATAATCTATAGCAACAAAAGCCTTAGTAGTTACTTCTGTTTTGTTTAGAAAGTCAATTGCATCTTCTCTACTACAATTAAACTTATTCATAATATATACAATTAATCCTTCAGGCGGTGTTTCAGTATCAATCAATGGGCCTCCAGTACCAGATAACTGAGCTCTTAAAACACGTATATTTTTATCCACAGATGTCATGTATTCAGATAATGTTTCAATTATCGATTCTTCTAAATAAGTTGGATTCATAGCTTTGTTTGCATTAGCATAAATAAATCTTCCAAACATATTTTCTAAATCATCTTCAGATTGAACCATATCTACCATATCTAACTTATAGGTATTATTACCTATACTTTTCCAATTAGCCCTTAAAGATGTTTCTTTATCAATTTCAATTATTTTTTCAGCAGTTTTTATAATAAAATCCACTGCATCTTCATTAAATGTAAAATACGAATTGTCAAACTTCTTTTTCACTTGATATGATATTAGATTAATGCTGTTTTTATGAAAAACCTTCACAACATCATTTAAATCTAAACCTCTAGGGTCAGGATTATGATTTCCACAATCACCAATTAAAATAACTACATTACTCTCAGTTGGATCAAGATTTAAAGCATTTATGCCCTTAATAAGACCATTATATTGAGCTTCAGGTAAATCTCTATCTTTACTTTGGCAAACAGTATTATTTACTTTATTTTGTATTCTTTCAAAATCAGAAGTTAAAGATTCATATGAGAAAGCATCATTTCCATCAGCATAATCCCTATATACAACTAAACCAAACTTTAATTGGTGTTGATTCAACCGTTCATTGTTTTCTATAATTTTATTAATAGAACTTGCAACAGCACTAAAATAAGGTCTCATACTTGCAGTTGCATCTACTGCAAATACTATGTTTGTCATTTGACTCTTTCTGTTTAATTTTTCAAGCATAGCATTATAAATCTCTACTTGATCCTCACCTAATTCAGAACTGTTTTTAGCAATACTTACAATCTCTCTAATATTATCATTTAAAGGACTCAGAATTGGTTTACGCATTCTATTTGCTCTAATCTCCTCTACCCTAAATTCTACAAAACGTTCATTTTTATCACAAAAGTTATCTTTAACACAAGATTCTAATTTATTTAAATCCTTATAACCAGGAAGTTTCTTTCCTGAATATTCGCTAATTGCATCTGCTGACCTTGCTGGTTCAAGCGCTACTCTTGAATTCCACTTTGTTATATTAGATTTTGGCATCCAACCATAAACTTTTGATGGATTCTCAAAAATACTACCATTTAATACATCAGTATTTGACAGTAAAACTGAACCATCTTGCTCTTTCATTACAAACATTATTGTAAATGAATTTGGAGTACCTTTTTCAGTCCCAACTTTTGGCTGTGGCTGATGATAATAATGCTTTTGTTCTAACACATCATCCATCTCTATATTACCCTCAATCATATCGTCTAGGGATGTTAATATAATAGCTTTTCTAGGAACAGAAACATCACCCTCAGTTTTTAAAGAATATAGAGAAAGTAACAAATATCTTGCTTCTATCCATCCCTTCTCATCATTATTCTCATATCCATAAACATGCAGCCAGTTATCACTAACCTCTTTTACATATAGCGCTTCCATATAAGCTAAAACAGAGCCGTTATTTGATCCGTTTGCTCTGTTTTTTAATCGATTATTCTCTCTATCAGAATAAACTATCCAATCCCACTCAGTATTTGATGGCAAATCCTGTAAACGCTTAGCTCCCCTGTTTACATCCTCAATAAAGGACGTTTTACATTGAGCTCTAAAAACATCAGGTACTGTTTTCCAGTTTTGGGCAATAACTGTTGTACTTAGCAGAAAACCTGCAATAAAAAGTATTTTAAATTTCATCTTATTCATATATCACTTTATTAATTCCTTCATCATTAGATAAATGTAAAATTGCAGTGCAATTTTTTTGCAAGCCATCTTTAAAAGTTAATTTATTTGAAAACAATAAAGGATCAACAATTTTCTTGTTTAATTGTAAAGAATTATAATTTTCATCCTCTACCCAAAAGTGCATCTCAAATTGATTAGATAATCCACCATTACTAGAAATACTATTAATATTAGAAATATAACCATTTTCTAATAAGGCCTTGTTTATCAATACAACATCATTTTTATAATCTGGTGCTGTGATAAAAGATGACCGTAATCTTCTTAATTGTTTTGCAACATCATTTCTATCATTTGTAACAATTGGAGATTCTCCTTTACTAATAAACAAGTAAACATCATAATTGCTCCTTGATTGAACAAGATTATTTACTTCTTCTTGAATTTGCACTAGCTTGTTGCCAGATTCTGATGCATCTACATAAATAACTAACACATCATTTTGTGCATTTACTACTACAGTAGTAAATAGCAACATTAATATCATTATTTTCTTCATTATTGAGTAATTTTAAGTTTAGTAATTTTTGTATTATCTGAATTGTAAAACACATTGTTTTGCGTAAGCTTCAATGAACCCAAAAAAGCATCTCCATTATTGGTTACATCAGTTTTTATTTGCATAATAAAATCCATCAACTGTATTTGCTGTCCTTTATAAACTATTTCAGCATTATATTTAGATATTAAATCAGTAAATTGCGTTCTATTATTTTCAATATCATTTGTATACAATTCAAAAGATGCTACAACATCTGCAGCTTTAGGTGCTTCCACTGCTATAGGCACCTTACAAGAAGGAATTCTTTTCTTCTGAATTTGATCACTTCCTTTCAACCTTACATAAAAATAAGACGCTCCATTAAGCTCACTTTGTTGCCATATTAGTTTTCCTTTTTGATATCCTTTATTTTTGTTTAAAGAAATTTCAAGATTTGGATCGTCATTCATATTTGTAGTAATTGTATATCTACAATCAGAAGATCTAACATCAATATCAACAATATCTAATTGCTCTTCACAAGCGTTTTCATGTGGAGCAGAAGAAAGTTTAAAATTCTTAACTTTTTTATCTCCTTCGATGATTACATTTTCTTGCTCTTCCCATTTAATAATAAAATCTCCATCTTTACAAGGATAGAACTCATTACCGTCAGAATATAACTTTTTACCACTTGTTGAATTGATAACATACAAACCTAACTTATCAATATCAACTCCATTAATTTCAAAGTAGTTGTCATTCTTTTCAATTTTGGAATGATAAGTTGTTACTTCTCCTTCTACAGTACCCGTATCAACACCAACAAAAATATTATCCCAGTTATAAATTACTAAACCAATAGCAATTATTCCAATACCAGCAATAAGTATTTTTTTCCAGGGAATATTTGATTGAGGTTCTCCTATAATTAAAATATCATCATGCCCACACTTTGGGCATTGACTAGGGTTTTCTGCTTCAAATTTCTCCCCACAGCTTTCACATTTCCATATATATTTACTCATTCTTTTCGTTTTTAAAATTTATAACTAAGTCCAACCTTAAATGAAATATGACTCATATCTACATCTATAAGGTTATTTATACTATTTAACTCATTAGAATCATGACTAACTCTTGCAGTTCCTAAGTTAAATATGTTTGTCTGATATTTTGTATACATTATCCCTGCAGATATAATATATCTGTCTTGATATTTAATTAAACCACTTACATCTAATAACAAAGTTTGCACATTAGTATTGTAATCTAAATCACCCGTTTGAGAAACATTGAAGTTTCCAAAATCATACACTCCATTTTCAGCCATAGTAATACCAAATAAATCTTCATAATATCCAGAATAAGTAGCATCTGCACTGTTAGAATAAGTTGCAGAGTTAACCGTTACTTGCCCCAAACCAACTGAGATTGAACCAATAGCTTTAATCTTATCAAAATTTAACCAATTAGGCTTAAACCTAGCCTCAACTTGCCCAAAAATAGTCTGCATATCAACAATTTGATTTTCATTAAAATTTTCAATCAAAATTGTTCTTGCATAATTTCCTCCATCACTATCAATATCAGCATAAGTTTCAGAAAATGAAGGAACATTTAATTCGTAATCAAGATTATCTTTTATTAAACCCCCTTTAACATATAATGATACTTTCTGTTTCCTTCTTTGCTCTTTTGATCTAAAAACTAAATCATTTATATTATAAGATATAGCTCCTCCAAAAGAAGCCGCTTTCTGGCTCACAATAGTTGCATTATAACTATTTGAATTAATAGATATAAAACTAGGAGAAAGCAAACCAAACACCTGAACATCACCAATAGTTTTTGTGAATGCAAGCTTATACATATGACTATGATCAGTTTTCTCATATGTTTTTAATGTTATCTTCTTACTTCCTATTAGCGTCTCATCATTAGAAAGAATTTCAATACTTGTTTTATCAGTAACATTAGGTATCGAGTAATAATAACCTGGAAGCTGCACTTCAACACCATCTACTTTAATTTTCATTTCATCTTCTGGAGTTAATTTTTTCTTTGAGAAACTCTTCCAATGAGGTGCAATTACAAGTAATTTACCTTTAGTTTCAGCCAATATGATATCACTAATCAGAATTGAACTGTTATTAAATTCAAATTTAACCTCAAGTTCAAACTCATCTTCATAATTTACATATTCCGAAAATGTTTCCATTTTACCTTCATACCTCTCAGAAACTTCAATTTTATGTTTAGCATTTTCTCCATATACCTTCTTAGTTAAAAATACTGACAAGTCACCTTTGTTATCATCAATAAAATTGATTTTAGATATTTCATGAATATCAATATCAACACCAATTCGCGAATAGTACTTACGCATTTTACTGATATAATCTTCAATAGAAATTCTAGTATCATAATCACCAATAGCCGGTATATCATTCACTACTTGAGTATTAAGATCAACAAATAAATTTTGAAATTGAGTTATTCGTCTTTCATTCGCAAAGCTACTTGCGGATTCATATTCATTAATCTGTTGTAAAACAGAAATAATAATTTCTTGATGCTTAGCATCCTCTGTATTATCCTGTGCAAATACTGCAAATGGGATAAATAATAATAGTATTAGTTTCTTTTTCATTATTTTATGATAAATTTCTTAATAAACTCATTTTTATTTGACTTAACAACTAGCATATATATACTCGGTTTAATACTATTAAACAATATTTTATTGTTGCTATAATCAATATCACATTCAACATTTCTACCAAATAAATCCAACACCTGTATTACAATCTTTTCATCTGATTCATAATTGAAATTCAACACATCAGTTACAGGGTTAGGGAATATCATGAAATTTGATGCATTTAACTCAAAAACATCTAAAGGTAAAGGAGGTGCATTATAGTAGGAACGAGTAATACATGAAATTCCATTTGCATAATTATAGTAGGTATCTACCCAATACCTCTCTATATTTGTATCTGGCACTGAAGCTAACTGCACATATTGCAAAGTGTCACCAACTAAATTACTAGAAACTCCTGTTGCAATTATATCAACACCCCATTGATAATGGATCCCTATAGTACTATCACTACAAGCTAAAATTGTAGAATTTGGTTTAAGTATAACATTAGAAATATCTGGAGCCTCATTATTTGTTATAGTAATACTTGAAGATGTTAATATCTCACATCCTGTTTCTAAAATACTAACTGTAACCTCTAAATCAGCTGTACTGCCAGGATTTGAAGGCCAGTTAATTAAACAGTTTCTTGATTCATTTGTTCCAATAATTGATCCGTCATTAGTAAACCACTCATATCTGTAATTATTAGGTGTTGTTGTTAAAGTATAAGATGCATCACTTTGATTAGAACAAACTGTCATATCTCCCATTACACTATACTCAACTGGTAAAGGATTAACTATAATATTAACAGTATTAGTTGTTAATACTTGATTACAAAATGCATTAGATACTACCAATCTATAATCAGTTGAATCATCTAACGCTACAGGTAGATAGAAAGGATTTATTGCACCATTTACAGCATCCCAGTTATTACCGTTATTATATTCCCATTGATAAGTATAGCTGCCATCAGATCCAATAGTATTTGATAATTCTAATTGATTTGCATTTTCTAAATAACATATTGTATCATTATCAGAAATTGTACCAGATAAAAACTCTTCATACACTGTAACCTCAATTGTATTAGTTGAAATTGATCCACAGCCAAAATCAGAACTCACTATAACATTATAAAAAATTGTTTCATTTAAATTACTGCCACTATATGATGAGGAAATAGCTCCAGAAATAATATTAAAATTAATATTATCATCTGAACTATACCAACTGTAAGAATAATTTCCTTCAGCACCGCTAGGATTAGTTAAAAACACTATAGGATCAGCAATATCATTATAACAAATTGTGTCGTCAGACTGAATAACACCAGCATCTAACGGTTCATAAACATGTATGTAAATACTGTCAGTAATTCTGTCTATACAATTAGTGTTATGATCAGAAGTAACTACTAATTGATAATAAGAAGAATTCGTTAAATTTCCAGGTGCATACATTGAGCTATTTGCTCCAACTATATCATTCCAGTTTAATCCATCAAAAATTTGCCACTGGAAATTGTAATTATTATTACCCCCAGTTGGCTGATTCAATACTATCAATGTATCTGATGTATCATTAAAACATAAAGTATCATTATCCCCTATAACCCCAGGATCAACAATTGGAAGAACATTTACTTGCGATTCATTAGAAAGCAATGCACCACAACCATTAGCTGAAGTATAAGTTACTCTAAAAGATGTAGTAGAGGTTAATTCATTTGCTTGATACGAATCAATAACACTATTATTTGCAGGCTGCCAACCATTAATTCCATCATTTTCCTCCCAAACATATGAATATGGAGTATTACCTCCTGTTGGAGGATTAGCTGTTGAAATTATATTAGGTATAGTATTGTAGCAAATTGTTGGAACAGAAGTAATGTTTCCTACAATGAATGTATCAAATACATTTACTAATACTGAAGGTGTACTGATAGTACCACAACCAAAATCAGAAGTGATATCAACATAGTAATAATTTGACTCAATTAAACTAGGAGCATTATATGAGTTTCCTACTTCACCAATTATTTGATTAAAATTTATATTATCAGCAGATTCATACCATTGATAAGTAAAACTCTCATCTGCTCCTGATGGAGGAATAATAAATCCTAATTGATTTGGCAAAGTATTGTAACAAATATCTTGAGATTCAAGTGAGCCTGAAAGAAACTCATCAAATACAATTACAGTAACATTATTAGTATAAGTAGGAATACAATTCACATCATGACTTGAAGTAACTTCTAATTGATACATTATTGTATTACTCATATTGCCAGGATTATAAGTTGTACTTACTCCATTTGTTGTTATATCATCCCAATCTGTTCCATTCCACTCCTGCCATTGATAGTTGTATAAATTATTACCTCCTGTTGGAGATTGATCTATAGTTAAAACTGAAGATAAAGAGTCAAAACACAATGTTTGATCACCTAATATTGAGCCTGGGTTAACTTGTGGAAGAACTGTAATAAGAATTTCATTTGACAATTCAACTCCACAGCCAAAAGAAGAAGAATACTCTAGCCTATATGAAGTAGATTGAGTTAAATTACTTGGACTAAAATCAGGTAGTAAGGCTGTAGGAATACTTTGCCATCCATTACCATCATATTCATTAAATGACCAATTATAAGTATAAGGCAACTGTCCTCCTGTAGGTAATATATTAGTTAAAGTATTTGGTACTGTATTATAGCAAATCGTTTGGTTAGATCCTAAAGTCCCAGATTGGAATACTGCTGGCGATTCTAATATATCATCTTGTGTTGTAATAGAACAACCATTAATATCTGTAACAATAACATTATAAGTACCCGCACCAACTCCACTTAAATTTGGAGTTGAAGCACCATTACTCCAAGCATAAGTGTCAACAGCTAAATCTCCAATAAATGTTAAAGTAATACTACCATCACTAGATCCATCACAACTTACCTCATAGCCACTATAAGGTGAAGTAACTAATGTTGAAGCAGATAAAGCAGATGGCGACTCTAATATATCATCTTGTGTTGTAATAGAACAACCATTAATATCTGTAACAATAACATTATAAGTACCCGCACCAACTCCACTTAAATTTGGAGTTGAAGCACCATTACTCCAAGCATAAGTGTCAA